>SR_TP_S13solDRAFT_1000107_pt1 | contig 44110 bp, 52 predicted proteins | sample SodReaTP_S13sol_FD_11159 | JGI IMG/M metagenome (IMG submission 11159) | reverse complement strand
CCTTGCAAATTTACTGACGGAGGGATCATGACCATCACACCACGCGAAATCGAAGACCGGCTGGAAGAGGCCGCACTGACCCTGCGCCGCCTGCCTGCCCCGCAAGGATCAGGGCCCAAGGGCTATGGCAATTCATGGCCAGAGTTCGTCCGCGATGCCCGCCATGCCTATGGCTACCACGAGGCACGGATGCGGGTGATCCCGAATGCTGGCGAGATTGCGCGGATGGAGGAAACGATCGGCTGGCTGCTGCTGATATCGGACCCCGATAACCGCCGGATCGTGTGGATGCGGGCAGAAGGATGGCGCTGGAAGCCAATTTGTTGGCGATTTGGGGTTGCGCGGGCCACTGCGTGGCGGCGCTGGACTGCTGCCCTCCTGACCATCCATAAGTCATTGATTTACTTAAATAAAAACACACTCAAATCACGTGAGCAGGAAAATAATTGAGGACATTGGAGGACATTCGATGCCGTTTCATGCCCGTTGGAGGTCGTCAAAAGGTCGAACGTTTCGCGAGACAAAAACACCAGAATCCCCTACAAAAATAGATAAGATCGGCAGAGTTGTATGGGAGCGCCACGCCCCTCACATTCGCCCCCCGTTTGGGTCCTTCCCGGCGCGGAGCGTATGCGGGGGGCGTAGGCGCGTTACATATCTAGTGTTAGGGCGGAAATCTGGGTTTCCACTTTGGGTTTCCGGTTTCCAACACTGGAAAGGGGTGGAAACCCTATCATCAACCAGCGCTTTGAAATTGATCTTCAACAGGGGTTTTATAGCCTCGCATCGCACGGGCCGTGGCATCAGATGCTGCGGCCCGTTCGCATTCCGGCTTTTGCGCAGACCGGCTTTCGGTTTGCGGGAGGCCACAGGGCGTTGGCGCGCCCTGCGACACGGGGGTACGTTTCGCGGCGCACCCCGCCGACCAGACATGCTTTATGGCCGCTCCCTACCCACCGGCGGGCGGATGAAACATAAAGCGAACATCGAGATGGAGACAAACAGAAAATCTGCCCTTCAGGTGCAGATGATGCCGGTTGACGATCTTTTGCCGTATGCGCGCAACGCCCGCACGCATCCGGAGTGGCAGATTGACCAGATCGCAGCCTCGATCGCGGAGTTCGGGTTTTGCAATCCGGTCCTGATCGGCGATGATTCGGTGCTGGTCGCCGGTCATGGCCGGTTGCTGGCCGCAAAGCGTTTGGGTTTGGGCAAGGTGCCGGCCATCACACTGGCGCATCTCAGCCCGACCCAACGCCGCGCGCTGGTGATCGCTGATAACAAGATCGCGGAGAATGCTGGCTGGGACGAGGAGCTGTTGCGCGCAGAACTGGCCGATCTTCAGGGCGAAGGTGTGGGGCTGGAAATTACAGGCTTTTCCGAGGCAGAGCTGGAGGATCTGCTGGGAGGGTTAGAAAACGAAGAACCGGCCCCTGCCCCTCTCGGCGATCCGGACTTCATCCCCGAACCGCCACCGCGGCCGGTGTCGGAACGCGGTGATATCTGGCTGCTGGGTGCGCATCGGGTGATGTGTGGCGACAGCACGTCGCAATCGGATGTGGAGGCTATGTGCGCGGGTCCGGTCGATGCCTGCTGGACCGACCCGCCCTACAACGTCAACTATGAGGGCGTGGCGGGCAAGATCGCCAATGACAATCTGCCGGAGAACGAGTTCCGACAATTCCTGACCCGCGCATTCAAGGCCGCGATGCAGGTGATGAAGCCCGGTGCGCCGGTCTATGTCGCCCACGCCGAAACCGAAGGGCTGGCATTTCGCACGGCCTTTGCTGCGGCAGGATTCAAGCTGTCGGGCTGCCTGATCTGGGTAAAGCCCTCGCTGGTGCTGGGGCGATCGGACTATCAATGGCGCCATGAAGCCATCCTCTATGGCTGGAAGCCCGGTGCGGCCCATCCGTGGTACGGGGGACGCAAGCAAACTACGGTGCGCGACGGTGCCGTGATGCCGCTGCGCGTCATGCCCGATGGCACGTTGCAGGTGGATGTGGCCAACAAGACCTTCGTCGTGTCGGGCAAAGGCCTGACGGTCGAGGCCTATGACGGCTCGATCATCCGCGCCGAGCGCCCTGCGCGCAATGCGGAGCACCCGACCATGAAGCCGGTCGCGCTGATCCTTGAAATGCTGGAGAACAGCACGCAGCGCGGGGACAAGGTGCTGGATCTGTTCGGAGGCTCGGGCTCTACGCTGATTGCGTGTCACAAATCCGGCCGCGTAGCCCGCTTGATGGAACTGGACGAGCGGTATTGCGATGTCATCGTCGAACGCTGGCAGACTTACACCAGCGAAGCCGCCAGTCTGGAAGCGGACGGACGCAGTTTTGAAGAAGTCCGGAGGCAGCGATGCCAGGGCGCGTAACGAAGGGCGCAGTGGCTCGGCCACGCGCGCTGCGCTACCGCACTGGCGCAGTGCGCCGCGTGGTGCATCGCACCGAGACCGCGGCCGAAGTGATCGGCCCGCTGGCGCCGGGGGTGCGGGTTACCGGCCTCACGGCCGGCCAGTTTTCGGCCGTGGACGCGATGGAGCATATGGTGGATGAGTTGGGCCCCGCGATGGTCCGCATCTCGACCTGGACGACGGGGCTTTACGATATCGAACGTGCCGCACAGATCCGGCAGGAAGGACGGATCACGGGCATGCGTGTGCTGCTCGATCGTGGCACATTCGAGAAATCGCCCAAGTATGCAGGGCCGCTGATCAAGGCGCTGGGCGAGGATGCGTTTCGCTGCCTGTCAGTGCATGCGAAAGTCATCATTGTGTGCGGCGCACGCGGCGCGGCCGTGATGCGCTCCAGTATGAACCTGAACAAGAACCTGCGCACCGAGCAGTTCGATATCGATGTCTGCGACGATGTCGCGGGCTTCTACACCGCGTGGTTTGACGCGCTCTGGGACGAGAGCGGACGCAGTCAGGACAACCGCGCTATCATCAGGGCGGTCTATGATCGCTGGGATCCACAGGCAGGAAAGGAGGACGAAAGACCCGCATCAAGGGCGGGGCGGAAGAAATTGCAGGATGTGGCGTTCGATCTGTCGGAGTTGGGATTGTGATGCCGAGCATCTGGTCAAAATGTAATATAGTAACGGCGCAAGCTTCTAACGTCGAACATACACAAAGTGCAGAGAGTTGACGAATCCCAACTGGATTGCCATTGATTGCTGACCCATTTGAAGGGACCAGCAATGAATGATACTCCTTTAAGCCTTTATTTCGGGGTACAGGAAGGCCGAAAAGCAGATCTTGAGATTGTTGCTAGGGCAGCAATTGAATGGTCGACTGCGGTTAGACTTGCCGCAGAAATGATCGACCCTAGTGCAACGGTTAGACTTCAAGTCGTAGATGCGAATGCAAGCAGCTTTAGGTTAAATGCAGCGCTTGATTGGATTGAATCCCAATTAGAAAAGGTGGAAACAGGCGCCAGAAAGCGCCCTCGACTGTCTACGCTGGCAGTATCGTTGGCCATATTCATAGTAGTGGACGGTGGGCCTACATATGATTACTGGTTCGGTGAAGGCGTAACGGTTGAGTTGAGTGATGAAGATAGGCAACTGCTTTTTGAACTGCTGCAAAAAATATCCGCATCTACAGAGTTAAAGGCTACTACAAAACGCTTCTTTGCAACAGTCGCGCGCGATCCAGCAATAAGTTCAGTAGGCGTATCTCAAGGACCAGAAAAGCCGCTAGCTTATTCGGCTCCCAGCTCAGAATTTGCTGCAAGAAGTGGACTATGGCAAATGGGCGATCACGTCGAGGAGAGGTCTTCCGAACGCAGAATGGATGTGACTGTGTTGCGCGCCCCGTTGGAAAACGCACCAAAGAAATGGAGGTTTCGGAGCGAAGAGACTGGAGAGGAATTTTCAGCGAAAATGCTTGATCAGAACTTCCTTCAGTCACTCGAGGACGGTAGCGTCAAGGAATACCTACGGATCGGGATAAAGATGACTGTTCAAGTCAGCCTGCGGGAGAGGTTAATCGATGGAAACTGGAAGCCAATTGATAGTTCATGGACAGTTTTGAATGTCATCATTCCGTCTTCCGACGCGCCTTAGAAATATGCCCCTCGCACCAAAATAGCACAATCAGACACGCCAACACTGCGACGGCCAACCACCATACTGGGAATGACCAGATTCGAGAGACAACAAGCAATGCTCCCACGATTGCCGCCACTGAGGCAACGGCAACAAGTCGTGGAGTTCGTGATATCAAATTTGCAATTCCGGACATCGCCTGCAAATCCTTCTGATGGTGCCGCATATCACGATCAAAGGAAAAAAACAACTCAATTTGCGGTGTTGAAAATTCACAAATCTAATAAAAACAACACGTTATGTGTTTCAGTCATACTGCTTCATCCCTTACAATCCGTGGGCCAATTATTGGACTGTTTGGACGTCCAGAGTTGTCAAATTGATAGTGCGAGGAATATCTTGAATGACCACATTTGAGGTTACTATCGATCCCAAAGATGCCGCTGGCGCTGTAGCGGTTGATAAAATTAATCAAGCGCTGCTAAAGGCCCTCGCAGTGAGGATGAAGACCGACAAGATCACGAGAAGCGACATCGCGCACAGGCTTGGTATCGACAGCTCCGTCCTTGCGAACTGTTTCAAAGGAAATCAGAACATTTCTGCACGTATGGTCGGTGAGATCCTTTGGGCATTGGGTTTCGATTTCGACGTCGTCCTTCACGACGCTACGGAAGGCTTAGGATCTCTGAAAAGTTTTCGCAATGTATTGATGCAGTCGTCAATTGAACCAGGTCAAACTGTGTTTCATTCACGTTACCGCAAGCACCCCACAGGGTCAAAATTTGGCAACAGCTATGTACGTAGTTTCAAGAAGGTTCTTGGGGGCACAGCTTGACCGATTCCGGCGAAGCAAGGCACAAAAAGGTTACCCGTTGACCAGTTCATCAAGTGTGGCGGCGCGGGCGGCGGCCAGCATGTCAGCATGCAGCGCGCCATTTTTGAAGATCACATTACCCTCCTGCAGGGCGATGATTTCCATCTGGGAATAGATCCCGACCATTTCGGTGTGGTGGTAGCAGGTGACCATTTCGGAGTCGTCGGGGTTGGTGATCAAAATATAATTCATGGGGAGGTGTCCTTGATGGGGGGGCGGGCTTAAAGCCCGCCCTCATTGCGTTCGATCACATCGGTGCCGGTTTCGATCAGGGCAAGCCATGTGTCGCGTTCATCCTCGCTGACGAGGAGGTCGCGGACATAGTTTTCCAGATCGCGCAGATCGGTCATGTCGCCTGCGCGGATGGCGTCATTGATGCGGGTGATCATCTCGAGTGTGGTCATCAATCTGTTTCCTTCCGGTGTAGGGACAGTATGCCGGAACCAGCGCTGCAAGGCCAGCAAAACAGGTAATTTAATACAATTAAAACAATTAATTAGGTGTAAATTCCTAATGCAAACAGAGGAGTACTGATGGGGCTGTCGATACGGGCATATGCGCAAAGTCGGGCGGCTCGAGGTCTGCCAGGTGGATCGCACACAGCGGTGCGCAAGGCGATTGCCGCAGGCCGTGTAACGCCCGAGCCTGACGGGACCATCGATCCCGAACGCGCGGATGCGCAATGGTCGGGCCAGACCGATCCGGCGAAGCAGCGCGGGGATGCGGTCAAGGGTCCGGCGCCCGCTACCGGCAGCACGGGCCCGTCCGAGCGCCCTGTGCCGCAGGCGGCAATTGATGCGGTGCAGGACACGCTAACGGAATCGGGTCAGGAACCAGCCCCCGGCGGTGCGGTCACCTTCATGCGCGCGCGGCTGGCGACCGAGGTGCTCAAAGCACAGCTGCAAAAGGAGCAGCTCAAGCGGGTGCGCGGCGAGGTGGTCGATCGCAACAAGGCCGTGTCGATGGTGTTCGACCTGGCACGGAAGGAACGCGATGCATGGATCGGCTGGCCCGCGCGGGTCGCCGCAAACATGGCATCGGAACTGGGCGTTGAGGCCCATGATCTTGAACAGGTGCTGGACCGCTATCTGCGCGAGCATCTGGCAGAACTGGCGGAGGTGCGCATTGACTTGCGCTGAATTGTTTGAAGGGGCGGATGTATTGCGCCGCGCATGGTCGTCAGGACTCGCCCCTGATCCGGCGCTGACCGTGTCGCAATGGTCCGACCGGTTTCGCATGCTGTCGTCACGCGGCGCAGCCGAAGCCGGTCCCTACCGCACAGCGCGCACGCCCTATATGCGCGATGTGATGGATGCGCTGAGCCCTGCGCATCCGGCACGCCGCGTGATCCTGCCCAAGGCCGCGCAGGTGGGCGCGACCGAGGCGGGCAATAACTGGCTAGGGCATTGTGTGCATATCGCGCCGGGGCCGTTTTTGCTGGTCCAGCCCACTGTGGATATGGCCAAGCGTCTGTCGCAACAGCGCATCGAGCCACTGGTAGAAGAAAGCCCGGAGTTGCGCAGCCGCATCATGCCCGCGCGTTCGCGCGATGCGGGCAATACTGTGCTGTCGAAACGCTTTCCGGGGGGCGTGCTGCTGATTACCGGCGCCAATAGTGCCGTGGGCCTGCGCTCGATGCCCGCGCGCAATGTGTTTCTGGACGAGGTTGATGCCTATCCGGGCGATCTGGATGGCGAGGGCGATCCGGTGGCGCTGGCAGAGGCGCGCACCATCAGCTTTGGCCACCGCGCCAAGATGTTTCTTGCCTCCACCCCGACAATCTCGGGGCTCTCGCGCATCGAGCGGGAATGGGAGATGAGTGACCAGCGCCGCTACCATGTGCCCTGCCCCCATTGCGGGGCCATGCAATGGTTGAAGTTCGCGCAGCTGCGCTGGCCCAAAGGACGGCCCGAAGATGCAGCCTATCACTGCGAAAGCTGCGAGACGCCGATCGAGGAGCGGCACAAGACATGGATGATGGATCCGGCCAACGGGGCGGCGTGGTACATGACCGCCGATCCGGAAACCATCGCGCGGGCACAGCGCGCGGGCGTAGTGGGGTTTCACATATCGGGGCTGTATTCGCCATTGGGGTGGTTGTCATGGGTGGATATCGCCTCAAGCTGGGAGGCAGCGCAGGGCAATGATGCCTCGCTCAAAACCTTCAAGAACACCATTCTGGGGGAGACATGGCAGGAGAAGGGCGAGGCACCGGACTGGCAGCGTCTCTATGACCGGCGCGAAATCACGTTCATCCTTGGTACAGTGCCAAAAGGCGGGCTGGTGCTGACAGCTGGCGCGGATGTGCAGCGTGACCGTATCGAGATCGATATCTGGGCATGGGGGCGCAATCTGCAATCCTGGCTGGTCGATCACATCGTCATCGAGGGCGATACCTCGCGTGACGAAATCTGGATCAAACTGACGGAGCTGTTGCAACAGACATGGCCGCATGAAAGCGGCGCGCGCATGGCACTGGCACGCTTTGCCATCGACACAGGCGACGGTGCTACAACAGATGCGGTTTATTCCTGGGCGCGGCTAAATCGCGGCGAGCAGGTGCTGGCCGTCAAGGGCCAGCGCGAAGGCATTGTCAAAGCGCCTGTGGACGGGCCCAGCAAGGTCGATGTCACCGAGGGCGGTCGCAAGATCCGGCGCGGTCTGTCGCTCTGGACAGTCAAATCGGGGTATTTCAAATCCGAGACCTACCGGTTTCTGCGCCAGAGCCCGCCTACGGATGAAGAGATCGAGCTGGGTGCCGACTGGCCTGCAGGGTTCATCCATATTCCCAAGAGCGGGGTCACGTCCGAATGGATCAAGCAGCTGACCGCCGAGCAGTTGGTCACCCGCCGCGACAAGCGCCGCGGCTACACGAAACTTGAATGGCAGCAGCTGCGCGAGCGCAACGAGGCACTGGATTGCCGCGTCTATGCCCGTGCGGCCGCATGGCTTCTGGGGATAGATCGCTGGGATGACCAGCGCTGGATGGCACTGGAAGGCCAGATTGCCCCGCAACCGGCACAAGAGGCCGTGCTCGAGGATGAGGCCCCGATTGCAGGGCGGATACTGAAACGCAAACCCCGCGCGCGGCGCAGCTACCGTGCCCGCTACATGGAGTGATCATGGACTTTAGCCCCCAGCAAATGAGGACGCGGCTGCGCGCCCTGCTCGATGCCCGCTGGCGGGGCGTGCGCGAGACAGTTATTGAAGGCCGCCGCGTGAGTTATGCCACCGATGCCGAGCTGGTTGCGGCCATTACAGATATTGAACAGCGCCTTGCCCGGTTGGAAGGGCGCAAGCGCCGCCGCGTGATCCGCCCTTACGGCGTGAAGGATATCTGACATGGCCATGATGAAAGGGTTTCGCAAACGTCTGGGGGCATGGGTCGGCGGGTTTGAAGCAGCGCTTGGCAATCGCCGCCTGAAAGGCTTCCGCCCTGCCCGCGCGCATGTCAACGCCCTGCTGGCCGCAGCGGGGCCGGAGATGAATGCCCGCGCGCGCTGGCTGGTGCGCAATAACGGCTACGCTGCCAATGCCGTGGAAAGCTGGGCGGCCAATGCTGTGGGCGACGGGATCAAGCCAAGCGCACGGATCGCGCAGCCCCGCCACAAGCTGCGCATTCAGGAGTTGTTTCTGGACTGGACCGACGAGGCCGACGCCGAAGGGCTCACGGATTTCTACGGGCTGCAGCGGCGCGTCGCGCGCGAGGTGTTTATCACCGGCGAGGCATTCTTGCGGTTTCGCCCGCGCCGCCCCAGTGACGGGCTGCGCGTGCCCCTGCAGCTGCAGATGATGCCCACCGAAATGCTGCCGACCGAGTTGAACCGTCCCGCAGATATCGACGGCCATGTCATCCGGCAGGGGATCGAGTTTGACCGGATCGGGCGGCGCGTGGCCTATCATTTCTACCGCCGCCACCCGTCCGATCCCACTGAGCCGGGGCTGAAAGGCGAGAAGGTGCGCGTGCCCGCCTCCGACGTCATCCATGTGCTGGACCCGGTCGAGGCAGGCCAGCTGCGCGGGGTGTCGCGCTTTGCACCGGCCATAGTGAAGCTACTTATGCTGGACCAGTATGATGACGCCGAACTCGACCGCAAGAAAGTCGCCGCCCTCTATGCGATGTTTGTCACCAACGCTCTGGGAGAAGATGAGGCGCCCCTGATGCCAGAGGAAGGCGATGATCTGGAAGTCGTGCCGGGCTCGATCGTCAACCTGCTGCCAGGTCAGGGGGTGACTGTCGCGAGCCCTGCAGATTCCGGCGCAACCTACGAGCCGTTCCAGTTTCGCACCCTGATGCAGGTCGCAGCCTCGCTGGGCCTGCCCTATGCCTATCTGACCGGCGATGTCGCGCGCGGGAACTTCTCCAACTCGCGTCTGTCGCTGATGGAATTCCGCAGGCGCGTGTCTTCATGGCAGCACAGTGTGATGGTCTACCAGATGTGCCTGCCGGTCTGGCAGCGCTGGATGGATACTGCCGTGCTGGCAGGCGCGCTGCCACTGCCGTCTTACGAACGGCGCAGGGCGGACTATCAAGCCTGCGCATGGCTGCCCACCAAATGGGATTGGGTCGATCCGCTGAAAGACACCAATGCCGAACTGGCCCAGATCTCGGCCGGTCTCAAAAGCCGCACGCAGGCGGTGTCCGAGCGCGGCTATGACGCGGAGACACTGGACCGCGAGATTGCGGCCGAGCGCGCGCGCGAACGCGAATTGGGCCTGGATTTCCGCCAGCCCGGTGCGCCGGCATCTTCAGGGTCTGCACCGCAAGACCGGTCCGAGCCAGACGATGACGACGATGATGATGACGCGCGGGCCGCGCGCGAAGACAGGGACTGATCCATGCATACACCGATGATTGCGCAGCGTGTGTTCAACACGCCGCTTCTTGTGGACCCTGTGAAGGGCCATGCCTTCCTGTCGGGCTTTGGCGCGCGGCTGGTCGAGGGGCGCTTGCGCCTGCCCGTGGCTGACATTGAGGACTCGCCCCGGCTGGAACGCGCATCCCGCCTGCGCCCGCGTGTCTCGATTCTGGGCGGCGAGCTGTCGCAGGGGTTTCGCGAGCGCGGGCGGCGGATGTTTGGCATGCGCGAGGGCATTGCCATCATTGAAGCCACTGGCACGCTGGTCCATCGCGGCGACTGGATCGGCGAATCCTCGGGCGCCACCTCCTATGAAGGGCTAGCCCAGCAGGTCGAGGCAGCCGCCGCCGATCCTGCCGTGCGCGGCATCGCATTGGAGATCGATACATTCGGCGGCGAGGTCGCTGGCGTGTTCGATCTGGCCGATGCCATTCGCGCGGCCCGCGCGCAAAAGCCTGTCTGGGCGTTTGTCGCCGAAGCGGCGCTGTCGGCAGGCTATGCGCTGGCCTCTCAAGCCGACCAGATCATCCTGCCCCGTACCGGCGAGGTGGGCAGTATCGGGGTGCTGATCGTGCATGCCGATTACAGCCAGCGCCTAAGCGATGAAGGCGTGCGCGTCACCATGATCCATGCGGGCAGCCATAAGGTTGACGGCAACCCGTATGAGCCGCTGCCCGAAGATGTGCGCGACACGCTGCAGGCCGAGACCGAAGAGATGCGCCAGCTCTTTGCCGCCACGATCGAGGCGGGGCGCGGCGCAAGGCTGGACGCAGGCGCCGCCATCAACACGCAAGCGCGCGTGTTTCGCGGCGAGCGTGCGGTCGCACAAGGCCTTGCCGATCAGGTCATGGACCTGCGCGCAGGCTTTGCCAGTTTCATCGATCATCTTCACCGTCGCCAACCGGCGGCACAGACCGGCGCTGCCACTGGCAGCGCCCCAAAGAAGGAGCCAGCCATGAGTGGCAAAACCCGCGCAACACCAGGCGCAGAAACCGAAACGACCAGTGACACAGTGCAAGAGCCCGTGACACCAGCGGCAGAAGACACAAGCGATGACACCGTGGATTCCGGTGACACAGAGGCCACCGAGGATGCAGTGAACGCCCCGCCAGCTGCGGCAGCGAGTGCCATTGCATCCGCGAAGGCCGCATCCGGCTTGAGCCGCAACGAGGCCGCTGCCATCGCCGAGATCGGCGCGCAAGCCGCACGCCTTGGCGTCAAGGTCGATGTGGCCAGCGCCCTGCGCGAAGGCATCTCGGCCGATGCGCTGCGCACGCGCGTTCTATCGGACGCCAGCGCGCGCGATGAAGCCGCAGGCGTGATGGTGGCCACACCAGCCGCATCAACCAAGCCCAAGGAAAGCCCGATCGTGGCTGCCGCGAAACGCGCGGCCAGTCAGGTCGTGGCACGGCACTAACCTCCGGTCGCGGTCCCCATCGCGCCCCCATTCCACAGCCATTGAAAGGATCCCCTTATGGCACCGCTTGTTAAACCGCCCTCCGAGGGCGATCTGCTGAAACTCGATCTCGACAAGAACTATACCCGAGAGGCCATCACCCTTCTGGCTGGTACCAATTACCAGCTGGGCTCGGTGCTGGGCCGGATCACCTCCGGCGATCACATCGGCAAATATACCCTGTCGCCCGACACCGCTGCCGAGCCGGACACGGGCGAGCAGCTGGCCAATGCTGTTCTGATCGAGGCCGTGGACGCCAGTGATGGCGACCGCACCGGCGTGATCATCAAGCGCGGGCCCGCCATCGTTGCGCGCGGCATGCTGGTCTATGACGCTTCGGTCGATGATGACGACAAACGCGCAGCCAAGCTCGAGCAACTGACTGCCCTGGGCATTGTCGCACGCCAGAACGTCTGACGCCTGCCCACCACCTGACGACATGCGACCGCCCGCCCCACAAAGGCGGGCGGTGTCGTTTCATGCGCAGCTTCCTCGCGCAATTTCTCAAGGAGAGTTATCATGACCATCACCCGCAACCCGTTTGATGCCGGGGGCTATTCACTTGCGGAGATGACGCAGGCCATCAATATCCTGCCCAATCTCTATACCCGATTGGGCCAGATCGGCCTGTTTCGTTTTGAAGGCGTCACGCAACGCAGCGTCATCATCGAGCAATATGAAGGCCAGCTGAACCTGTTGCCCACTGTGCCCTGGGGCGCGCCAGCCACGGTCGGCACACGCGAGGGGCGCTCGATGCGCTCGTTTGCTGTGCCCCATATCCCCCATGATGATGTCATCACCGTGATGGATATTCAGGGCCAGCCGGCACTCGGGTCATCGGTCGAGGCAGATCCCCTGTCCGAAGTGATGAACCGCAAGCTGACCCTGATGCGCCGCAAGCATGCCCAGACCCGCGAATTCATGGAAATGAACGCGCTGCGCGGCACTGTGCGCGACGGGGCCGGGTCCACGCTTTACAATTACTTCACCGAGTTCGGCCTCAGCCAGATCAGCGTGGATTTCCTACTGGGCACCAATGGCACCAATGTGCAGGGAAAATGTCGTGAAGTATTGCGTGCAGTCGAGGACAACTTGCTGGGCGAGACGATGACCTCTGTGCATGCGTTGGTCAGCCGCGAGTTTTTCGACAAGCTAATCGGCCACCCCAAAACCGAGGAGGCCTATAAGTTCTATGCCGCCACCGGCGCGCAGCCGCTGCGCGAGGATATGCGCCGCAACTTCCCCTTCGCAGGTATCCTGTTTGAGGAATACAACGGCAGCTGCACCCTCTCGACTGGCGCGTCCGAGCGGCTGGTTCCGGCCAATGAAGGCGTGGCCTTCCCGCTGGGCACGATGGACACCTTCACCACCTATGGCGCGCCTGCAGATCTGTTGGAGGCTGCCAACACGATCGGGCAGGAAATGTATGCCCGCCAGCTGGTGGAGGCGAAAGGACGCTGGATTGATCTGATGACCGAATCCAACATCCTGCCGGTCAACAAGCGCCCGCGCATCGTCATCCGCCTGCACAGCTCGAACTAAGCCGCAGGCTGAGAGCTGCGCATCGCCCCGAATGCGGGCGGTGCGCATTCCAATTCAACAGGGAATTCCGACACATGAATGCTTTTGCCGCGGCCACGGATATTCTGTTCACCGATCCGCACCAGTCCCATGACGCGATCTACCGCGCGGGCGGCACAGGCGATGGCGTGCCGGTGCGAGTGATCATTCGCGCACCCGACCGCATTGCCAGCTTCGGCGACGGACGCTTTGTCGCGGATGCTGTGCTGATTGATATCCGCATCAGTGAGGTCGCACAACTTGCGCGCGATGACACGATCGAGATTGGCGACGATGACGCAGGCAGCGTGCTCTACCAGATCCGCTCCGATCCGGTGCGCGACGCCGCGCATCTGGTTTGGGCCGCCGAGGCGCGGGTGCTTGCTTGATGATTTCCGTGAAGGTGCTGCAAAACCTCAAGGCCGAAATGGAAGCCGAGGAACGTGCCGGTCGCAAGGCCATGCGCGAGGGGTTGAATGCGGCCGCCAAAGGCTTGCAGGCCGACTGGCGGCGTCAGGTGGAAGCGGGCGGGCTGGGATCACGCCTTGCGCGCACCATCCGCGCGCAGACCTTCCCGCGCCAGCCTTCCAGCAACGCGGCCGCACTGGTCTGGACCCGCGCGCCCGTTTTGCTGGATGCCTTTGATCGTGGTGCGATCATTCGCGGTTTTGAGGGCACATATCTTGCCATCCCGACAGAGGCGGCAGGCCAGCGCGGGCTGGGTCGCAAGCGTATTACGCCACGCGGCTGGGAGCAGCGCACGGGGATGGAGCTGCGCTTCGTATATCGCCGCGGGGGGCCTCATCTGCTGGTTGCCGACAACACACGGATGAACACGCGCGGGCGCGCGGTGCTGAACCGGCGCAAGGTTCGAAAGGACGGAATCCAGACGGGATCGCAGACGGTTCCTATTTTCATAATGCTGCCACAGGTGCAGCTGCAAAAGCGCCTCGATCTCGGGCCTGCTGCCGATCGTTGGGCGGCGCGCATTCCGGGGCTTGTCGTTTCAAACTGGCCGAGGACGTAAATGACCAACAGCAAGCGAGAGCAGATTCTGGATGCGCTTCAAGTCGCGCTGGCGGCGGTGATGCCGACAGGTGCCGAATTGCTGGACCGCAATGACACCTTGCCGTCGCGGATCGCGTCAGGTGGCGTTGCGATCCTTCGCGATGGCGACCCCGGCGAGCCGGAAGTGACACTTTCACCGCTGCAGTATCATTACCAGCACCGCGCCGAGATCGACATTCTGGTCGATAGCGCACCCGCTGCGCGCGATGCCGCGTTTGATGCGCTGGCCCGTGCAGTGGGCGAGGCAATTGACGCCGATCGCACCTTGGGCGGGCGCTGCGACTGGGTCGAAGGCCTTGCCCCTGCCCCGCTGTCTATCCCCATCGAGGGGGCCGAGACCCTGAAAGCTGCCACGATCACAGTGGAGCTGCACTATTCCGCAGCTGACACGCTGCTTTAACCTGACACGAAAGGACACAATATGGCACGCGCACACGGGGCGCGGGCGCAAATGGCGCTTGCGTTTGAAACCGTCTATGGCACTCCGCCCGCTTCAGGCTACACGCGGATGCCCTTTGCAACCTCCACGCTTGGCGCCGACCAGCCGCTTTTGCAAAGCGAGCTCCTGGGCTACGGGCGTGATCCGCTGGCCCCGATCAAGGACGCGCTCACTGCGGATGGCGATGTCGTTGTCCCCATCGACGCCCGCGCCTTTGGCTTCTGGCTGAAAGGGGCTTTTGGCGCGCCATCCAGCACCGAGGGCGAGGATAATGGCGATCCCAATGGCATCTTCACGCATGTGTTCCAGTCAGGCAGCTGGGTGCTGCCATCGATGTCGATCGAGATCGGCATGCCGGAAGTGCCCAGCTTCACCACGTATCCGGGCTGCCGTGTGGACCAGCTGTCCTTCACCATGCAGCGCGCGGGCCTTCTGACCGCGACCGCGCGGCTGATCCCGCAGGGGGAAACCTCGCCCGCAGCCTCTGCACAGACCGGCACATTGGAAGCGATCGAATTGCTGCGCTTTGGCCATTTCAACGGCTCGATCATGCGCGACGGCTCGGCGCTGGCCAATGTCGTGTCATGCGAAGTCAGCTACCAGAACAACCTCGACCGCATTGAAACCATCCGCGGCGACGGGCTGATCGACGGGGCCGATCCCGGCATGGCCATGCTGACAGGGCGGATGGATGTGCGGTTTTCCGATACGACGCTGTTGCAGCAGGCCATCGATGGCGAACCATGCGAACTGGAGTTCGGCTGGGCGCTTCCTTCAGGCGAAAGCCTGACCATCACCGCCCATGCGGTCTACCTGCCGCGCCCGCGCCGCGAAATCAACGGCCCGCAAGGCGTGCAGGCCTCCTTCGAATGGCAAGCGGCCCTCGATCCGATTGTGGGCCGCATGTGCACCCTCACCCTTGTCAATGATCTGGAGGCCTACTGATGCTGCGTTTGAATATTTCCCGCAAACCCGTCTGGCTTGAACTCGGCCCCTGCGTGCGCGTCCAGCTTTTGCCCGCTGATATCGAACTGGTGGGCGAGGCACAGGCAGACCCCGACTTTGTCGACGCCCTGGGCGGCGAGGTAATCCCCGAAGATAATGCGGAACTGGTCGCCATGAGTTCTGCGCAAAAGCAGCGCGTGGGTCTGGCGCTGGCCATTGCACTGGCTAAGCGCGCCATCATCGCGTGGGAAGGGATGGAGGATGAAGACGGCCGCCCGATCCCCGAGCCGTTTGACGACGGTGTTGAGGCGCTATTGCGCATCCCGTCAGTGTTCCGGAAGTTTCAGGAAAGCTATATGGCCCCTGCGATGTATCTGGCCGAAGAGGGAAACGGATCAGGGGCCTCGCTGACTGGCATTTCGGCGGTGGTCCCGAATACTGCGCGGCCTGCCCGTCGCGCTGCGAAACCTGCCCGCAAACCCAAAACGCGCCGGTAACCTATGAGGGCGCGCAGGTCTGGCGTCTGGCCATGCGGCTGGGCGGCCAGCTGCGCGTTTCAAACGGCCGCATCATCGGCTGGGATATGACCGCCGCGCTGGCCATGGGTCAGGCAATGGGCATTCCCGCCCATATCACCGCAGCCCTGCTGCCTGTCATCGAGCCTGTCATGGCCCGCAAGTTCAACGAGCAAGCCCAAGGGGCCACCCATGAGTGAGAAACGCGTCTCCGTTCGCTATTCTGCCCAAGGGGGCGGGAAAGTACGCGCGGAATTCAAGGGGCTGGGCGATGCCGGCACGCGCGAGTTCGGGCGCATCGAGGATCAGGCCGCTGCTGCCGGTCGCGTGGTCAGGCGCGTTATGGGGGTGCTGGGCGCTGCAGTCAGTGTGCGCGAGCTGGCGCGCTATGCCGATACCTGGACAGATCTGCGCTCGCGCGTCGATCTGGCCACCGGATCACAGCAAACAGGTGCGGCCGTCATGGACCGGCTGGCACAGATGGCGCGGCGCACCTATTCGAGCCTTGAGCAGACCACGGAAAGCTATCTGGCAAATTCCACAGCCCTGCGCGAGCTGGGAATGTCCACGCGCGAAAGCCTTGATTTCACAGAGGCGCTGAACAACGCAATTGTCGTATCCGGCGCGCGCCAGCAGCGGGCCGAGCAGATTTCCAACGCCCTTTCGCAGGCCATGGCGCTTGGCGCGCTGCGCGGCCAACAGCTCAACACTGTCATCATGAACGGGGGCCGCGTTGCGGAACTTCTGGCGGCGGAAATGGGCGTGGGCGTCAACCAGCTGCGCACCCTCGGGGCGCAAGGGCTGATCACTGGCGACGTGATCCGCAATGCGCTGGTGGGCAATCTGGCGCTGCTGCGCGAGGAAGCCGACAGCATGCCGGCCACCATCGGCGATGCTTTTGTCCTGATGGGCAATGCTGCGCTGGAACTGGTGGGCACATGGGACCAGATGCTGCGCGCGTCGGGCATGGTGGCCGACGGGATCATCTATCTCGCCGACAATCTTGAACGCGTGGCCGCCATCGCAATCTCTTTTGCTAGCTTCATGGCAGTGCGCTATGTCGCAGCGATTGTGGCCGCGCGCGTAACCACAATGACGCTGACCAGCGCGCTGATAGCCTTGCGTGCCGCGCTGATCCGCACCGGCATCGGCGCCCTGATCGTTGGCGCTGGCGAGCTGATCTATTGGTTGGGCCAGCTGGTGCGCTCTGTCGGCGGGTTTGGCGAGGCGCTGTCCATTCTGGGCCGCATTGCCGTTGGTGTCTGGGAGGGGATCAAGACAAGTGCGGCCCTCATCCCCGATGCGCTGCAAATCGTCTGGACCAGCATCCGCGCGCAATTCTTTGATCTGGTTGCAGACCTGACCTTCCGCTGGTCGGATTTCCTGCGCTGGATGGGAACCAGCGTTGAAGGGGTCATGGGCTTCGGGGCGCTGTCAGATGCGCTGAAATCAGCGGCAGATTCTGCCAATACCTTCGGCAACAGCACACGCATGGCGGCCGCAGGGGCAAGTTTTGAGGCCGACCAACTGGCCGAGACCTTGAAAACCAATGTCGTGGATGCATTCGCAGATGCACGTCTTGCAATTGAGGATATGCGCACTGTGCTCAATGCCACTGCAGATGATGATGTGCTGGATGATGTGATCACGTCCGTGGCGACACTGGAAGACGCTTTGGGGCGCGCAGGCGGTGCCGCTCGCCAGACCGGCAAGGACTTGAAAGAGGCCGGCGAAGAAGCCCTGACAGGCTGGGATGCTGTTTCAGACTCGCTTGCGAAATACGCAGAGCAGGCCATTGATTGGGGTAAGGGCATCGGGGACGCGATGACCGGCGCGTTCCGCTCGGCGGAATCCACGATCGGGGATTTCGTGCGCACGGGCAAGCTGGAAGTCAGCGATCTGGTGCGCTCCATTCTGGCGGATTTCGCGATGATCGGCGCGCGGCGCTTTATCCTGGGGCCGCTTGCATCGGGTCTGAACAACGCCCTTGGCGGGCTGTTGGGCGGCGGGCCACTGAACGCTATGGGCAGCGGGCCGCTGGCGAGCTTCGACGGCGGTGGACATACCGGTTTTGGCGCGCGATCGGGCGGGCTGGACGGGCGCGGTGGGTTTCTGGCCGTCATGCATCCGCGCGAACGCGTGATCGACGAGACGCGCGGGCGTCGGGGCCGCGGTGACCAGCCTATCGTCGTCAACTTCAACAATGTGCGCGATGTCGAGGGGTTCCGGCAATCGCGCGCCCAGATCGCAGCCGATCTCGGCCGCGCGGTCGCACTTGGCCAGAGGACACGCTGATGGCGTTTCATGATGAACGGTTTCCGGTCAACATCGCGCGCGGGGCGCGCGGTGGGCCCCGGCGGCGCACACAGGTCGTCGAGCTGTCCTCGGGCTTTGAAGAACGCAACGCGTCCTGGGCAAATTCGCGCCGCGAGTTCGATATCGGCTATGGCATTCGCAGCAATGATGACTTGCAAGCGGTAGTGGCGTTTTTCGAGGCGCGCAACGGGCGGCTCTATGGCTTCCGATTCAAGGACTGGTCGGATTACAAATCCGGCGCCCCCTCGCGCGCCTGCGATGCCCGCAACCAGCTGCTGGGCACCGGCACCGGCACAGCCACCCAGTTCCAGCTGCGCAAGCATTACGGGTCTGAGGCCTATGGCTACTGGCGCACGATCACGCGGCCGGTTGCGGGCACCGTGCGGGTGGCGCTGGACGGTGTCGAGCAGTTTGACGGCTTCAGTGTTGATCACGCCACTGGCATGGTGACATTCACAGCAGCCCCGCCTGCCGGTGTCGAGATCCGCGCAGGTTTTGAATTTGACGTACCCGTCCGCTTTGGTGCCGACATGATCGATGTGACGCTCGATATCGAGCGCACTGGCTCCATCACCTCCATCCCCCTGATCGAGTTGCGCGAGTGAACGCGCAAGCCGCTTTCAAGATAAGGATATCCCTATGAGCACCGGATTGCGCCCCCTGACAGGGGTGTTCCAGCTGCCCGATGGCAGCGTATTCGCCAATGCCACCTTAAGCTGGTTCCGCCAGCCGCGCAAAACCGTAGCGCAGGCAGGCGCTGTGATCGTTGACCAGCCCACCCTGCTGCAGACCAATGCATCTGGGGTTATTTCGGGCAGTCTCTATCCCGGCCTCTATCTGGTTCTGGCCCAGCTGCGCGATCTCGACCGCTATGTCGAGGTCGGCATCCCCGAAGGCGAAGACCCGTTCAATGTGGCCGACGGTATCGACAGCGCCGCCCCTGTGCTCACGCCAGAATTGGTGGCGCTCACACGCCAGTACCGCGATCAGGCGCGCGCGGCAGCGGGTGCTGCCCATGACAGTGCGCAGGCCGCATCAGGCTTTGCAGGTGCGGCAAATGACAGCGCGCAGACTGCTCTGACGGCAGCAGGGGACGCTGGCGATGCGGTGGCGCTCGCCGCAGATGCCGGCGCTTCGGCAGCCGCCCCCTATGCCGCCGCCGCACAATCCTCGGCGCTGGCTGCCAGCACCACATTGCTCACACTTGGCGATGCGCTTCTCAATGATCTGGGGGCGTTTGCAGTCGATGAGGATGGCGATCTGACCGTGAGCTTCGTCGGCAACACCATCGACACAATTGACATCAACGCAGAAGGAGACCTGCTTATGACCTATGAGGTGACCTGATGGCCGTCACAGTCAATCTGGGGCGCGTACAGCCCATCTATCGCGGGCCCTATTCGCCCTCATTTCCGTACCGGCCACTGGATTTCGTGACCTTTGATGGCGTGACCTATTACTGCATTAAATCCATCACCGGCACAGCCCCGCCCGATACCGAATTCTGGGTGTCGATCCTGCAACTGCCACTGGGCATTGCAGCCGGTGGCACTGGTGCGATCACGGCTGAAGGCGCGCGCACAGCGCTGGGGACGACCAGCGTAGGGGATGCGGTGTTTACCGCGGCGGATGCAGAGGCCGCGCGAGGGGCATTGGGGGCGAGTTCTGTAGGGGGCGGCGTGTTCGTGGCGGAGGATCAGGCTGCGGCGCGCGCCGCTCTGGGCGCAACGAGTGTCGGGGGCGCAGTGTTCACTGCGGAGGATCCGGCAGCGGCACGCGCCGCGTTGGATTTCGCAAATACCTTACTGGCCGCGATTTCCGCGAACCCCTTTCTTGGCAAACCCTTGCGCGAGCCTTTTCCTGTCTGGGATCATATCGACGGCGGAGATCTGCCCGACAATTCAGGCACCGCAAAGTTCATCCGGCTCACGGCGAACCAGGCAGGCGCGGGGGAATTCAATGAAGGCTTGCTAATCAATGAGGTCGTGGACGGCGAAGCGCCACGTATTGAAGCCTCCGCAGAAATCACCGTAGGTCCGCTGGCAGGCCAGCGCGTCGAGTTGATCAACACATCAAAAGCGTTCCTGCGTCCCGGCACAACATCAGGGGAGCTCATCTGGGACCAGATGCGGGCGCATAGTCACACTTTCCGGACGGAGAGTTCAGGGGAGGGCGGAAACAGACGTATCATTCGAAACCAGAATTCGAGCATCGCGAATGCTAGCGGTGGCGACAAGTATGTGTCTGACGGCAATCAGGATCTATCCAGCGATCCAGATGGCGTTGACCAGACAGAATTCATGGGCGACGAGGTCTACCCGACACATTTAACCGCCACATTCTACATGAGGATCTCATAATGCCATATGTTTCTGCAGACGGACGGTTGAGCACGGCTACCTTTGAGGGTGGTGCATATATTGACCCAGAACAATACAGTGACGCGCTGGAGGCCAAACTAGAAGGGCGCAGTATCACACTGAACGAAGCAGGTGCGCTTGTCATCATTGATAAGCCCAAATCGCCAGAACCCGAGCCGGAACCGGAACTCACCCCCGAAGCCCTTCTCGAAGCGGCGCGCGAGGATCGTGCGACCGCCTACCGCCATGAGGCTGATCCGCTATTCTTTAAATGGCAGCGCGGGGAGGGTTCCGAGCAGGTCTGGCTCGACAAGGTCGCGGAGATCCGCCAGCGATACCCCTACCCTGACGGGCATGGCGATGAGGGTGGCGCGCCATGAAGGCCCTGGTCCCTGCACTGCAGGCGCATCTTGCCTCGGGCGCCACCACGCTAGCCTGGTGCTGGCGCATCACCCGCTCGGACGGGCAAGTGTTCGGCTTTACGGATCACGACCGCGCGCTTCAGTTCGATGGCACCAGCTTCGACAGCGAGACTGGCCTGATCCCGTCCGAGCTGCGCCACGGATCGGATATGTCGGTCGATGCGCAGGATGCCGAAGGGGTGCTGTCGTCAGACCGGATTACTGAGACCGATATCGCGGACGGGCGCTGGGACAATGCGCAGGTCGAGGTGTTTCGGGTGAACTGGCAGGATACTTCGCAGCGCGTGTTGTTGCGGCGCGGATCGATCGGGGAAATCCGGCGCGGGCGCGTGTCGTTCGTGGCCGAGATGCGCTCAATGGCGCATGTGCTGAACCAGCAGGTCGGCCGCATTTTCCAGGGCAGCTGCGATGCTGCACTGGGCGATGCGCGCTGCAAGGTCGATCTTGAGGGTCCCGCATTCAAGGGCACAGGCACCATCACCGCATTGCTGCGCGACCGCGCCTTCACAGCGGGCGGGCTATCGGGCTTTGCTGCAGGCCATTTCAGCCGCGGGATCATCAGCTGGACCAGCGGTGCTAATGCCACCCGTCAGGCGGAAGTCAGCCAGCATGAGCTCAATGATGGCGTGGTGCGCATTATCCTGCTGGAAGCCCCTATTCTGGATATCAATGTTGGCGACAGCTTTACGATTGTGGCCGGCTGCGACAAGCGCCCAGAGACCTGCCGCGACCGCTTTGCCAATATCGCCAATTTCAGGGGGTTTCCCGATATCCCCGGTCAGGATGCTGTCACCCGCTACGCCACGCGCGATGGTGGGCACAGGGGGGCTGTGCTGTGAGCCCTGCCCCGAAACTGGCATCCGCGGCAGATGTGATCGCCGCCGCGCGCCTGTGGCTGGGCACGCCCTATCACAATCAGGCCGCGTTGCGCGGGGTGGGCTGCGATTGTCTGGGGCTTGCGCGCGGGCTTTGGGCCGATATGGGCGGCACGCCTGTGGGTGAAATGCCCGTCTATACGCGCGATTGGGGCGAGGTCGGGCGGCGCGAATTGCTGGCAGAGGGGCTGAGGCGCTACCTGTTCGAGGGTGATCCTGCGCTGTGCCTGCCCGGCACTCTGGTGGTGTTTCGCATGCGCGCGCAGGCGATTGCCAAACATGTGGGCATCCTGACGGAGTCTGGCAGTTTCATTCATTCCTATGAACGTCTTGGTGTTATTGAAGAACCGCTGACAATAGCATGGCGGCGGCGCATCGCTTTTGCGTTCCAATTCCCGTGCCCAAGGCACGAATAGCAGGCAAGTTTCATGGCAACACTGGTTTTGGGCGCAGTGGGCACCGCGATTGGCGGGTCCATCGGCGGAAGCATTCTCGGCGTCTCGGCCGCCGCCATCGGGGGCTTCATAGGCTCGTCCATCGGCAGCATGGTCGATGCACGCCTGATGGCGCCCAACATGCCCCCGCAGGAGCAGCGCTTTGAAGGGGCGCGCCTCGACAATCTGCGCATCACATCCTCGGTCGAGGGGCTTGTGGTCCCGCGCGTTTACGGGCGCATGCGTCTGGGCGGCAATATCATCTGGGCGACAGATTTTCGCGAGGTGATCCGCAAAAAGCGCACGACCCAAAGCACCGGTGGCGGCAAGGGCGGTGGCGGCGGGGGCAGCACAGTCACCACTACAACCACGACATACAGCTATTTCGCATCCTTTGCCGTGGCGCTGTGCGAGGGGCCCATCACCGGCATTGGCCGCATCTGGGTCGATGGCAAGATCATGGACATGCGCAATGTCACATGGCGCTGGTATGCGGGTAGTGAGGAGCAGACCCCCGACCCGCTGATGTCCTCGCTTATGGGGGCGGGCAATACACCCGCCTATCGCGGCACGGCCTATGTCGTCTTTGAGGATCTGGCGCTGGAGCGCTATGGCAACCGCCTGCCCCAGCTGTCCTTCGAAGTCTTCCGGCCCGCACCCGAAGGCGCGGAAGTCGAGAACTACCTGAAGGCCGTCACCATCGGCCCTGGCACCGGCGAATTCATCTATGGCACCACGCCTGTCCGCGCGACACTTGCCTCGGTCACCATGCCAGAGAACACTTTTGTTGCGGCATCGCGCACGGATTTTGCCATCGCACTTGACCAGCTTCAGGCGCAGGCACCGGCAGTGGGGTCCGTCACCTTGCAGTCATCATGGTTCGGGGATGATCTGCGCGCAGGCGCGTGTCTGCTGCGTCCCGGTGTCACGGAGCCGGACAAGGAAACGGAGCCTTATGAGTGGAAGGTGAACGGTGTTTTGCGCGATCAGGCCTATGCTGTCAGTCGCATCGATGACGGGCCAGCATATGGCGGCACGCCCTCAGACCGCTCGATTGTTGAGGCCATTCAGGAGGCGAAGAAGCGCGGATTGCGGGTCACGTTCCAGCCGCAGATTGTGCTGGATGTGCCAGAGAGCAACACTCTCCCCAACCCCTATAGCGACAATGCCACTGAGGCGGGCCAGCCTGCATTCCCCTCGCAGGCGCGCATCACCTGCAGCCCTGCTGCAGGGTTTGAGGGCAGCGTGGACAAAACAGCCGATGCGGCTTCGCAGGTCGCGGACTTCTTTGGCAATGCCACTCCGTCAGACTTTACCATCGGCGCGCTCACGGAATTGCGCCCTAACCCTGGCGGCTTCGGGTTGACCGAGGTGGTGATCGAGCCGGAGGCCGTGCTCTGGACTGGCGGACAGGATTGGGGCTTGCGCCGGATGGTGCTGCATTATGCACATCTTTGCGCGCTTGCAGGCGGGGCGGATGCGTTTCTGATCGCATCGGACCTGCGCGGGCTGACACGAACCAGATCGGATGCCAGCACCTATCCCGCTGTCGCGGCGCTTCAGGCACTGGCTGCGGATTGCCGCACCATTCTGGGGGCGGACACGAAGATTTCCTATGCAGCGGACTGGTCGGAATATTCCGGTCACCGGCCAGGCGATGGCAGCGGCGATGTGTTCTTTCATCTTGATCCGCTCTGGGCCGATCCAGCCATTGATTTTATCGGCATCAACAATTTCATGCCGCTCTCGGACTGGCGCGATGGCAATGATCATGCAGATGCGCTTGCCGGTGTGCAGTCCATCTATGATCCCGATTATCTGCGGGGCAATATCGCAGGTGGTGAGGGCTTTGACTGGATCTATGCATCGGATTCGGACCGAACAGCACAAATCCGCACGCCAATCGAGGATGGCGAGGCTTCTAAGCCTTGGGTGTTTCGCGACAAGGATTTGCGCAGCTGGTGGCAAAACCCGCATTTCAACCGTCCCGGCGGCATTGAGAGTGCCGCGCCCACTGCTTGGGTGCCGGGGTCCAAGCCCTTCCGGTTCACCGATTTCGGCTGTCCCGCGGTTGATCGCGGCACGAACCAACCCGATGCGGTGTTTGACCCGAAATCGTCAGACTCCGCGTTGCCTTACTTCGCACGCGGGTGGCGCGATGATGCCATGCAGCGCGCGTATCTCAATGCCCATCTGGGCTATTGGCGCAACACGGCAAACAACCCGACATCAGCGCTTTATGGCGGCCGGATGGTCAGTGTCGACGACATGACCGCGAAAGATTGGGACGCGCGCCCCTACCCGCAATTCCCCGAACTGACTGAAGTCTGGTCCGATTGGGAACGCTGGCGCCTTGGCCATTGGCTGACGGGGCGGCTGGGGTCCGGATCACTTGCAGGCGTGGTGCGCGATCTGTGCATTCGCGGCAGTGCCGATCCTGCGCAGATCGACGTGTCGGGCCTGCGCGGCAATGTCGAGGGCTATGTCATCCCCGCGCTGGAATCGGCGCGCCGGTCCATCGAGGTACTGCAGCGCCATTACGGGTTTGACGCCATAGAGAGCGAGGGGCGGCTGCGCTTTGTTATGCGCGGCAGCCTGCCTGTTGAAGCGCTTGGCCATGATGATCTGGTGGCCTCCAATGAGGGGGGTGAGATCATCGAGCTGCGCCGCGGGCAGGAAACCGAATTGCCGCAGGCGCTGAAATGGCAGGTGGTCCGCTCTGATGAGGAATATGACAGCAATGTCGTGGAGGCCGCACGCACCACGGTCGCATCTGCCCGGATCAATGTTGAAAGCTTCACCATGGCGGTTCCGCCCGACGAGGCCGAGATGCAGGTGCGCCGCGCGTTGCAGGAAGTCTGGGTTGGTCGCGAAACGGCCAGCTTCATCCTGCCCCCGTCACAGATGGCCCTTGATCCGGGCGATGCGGTGTTGTTCGCGCATGACGGGCGGTTTCTGGAACTGCGCATCACTTCGATCGGCGACAATACCGGCCGCGTGATCGAGGCCGTGGCCCAGGACCGCGAGATCTACGGCCTTCCCGCCGGTCTGCCGCGCCGCACCGGCCTTGGCGCACCTGTCGTCTTTGGGGCAGCGATCGTGCGGTTTCTGGACCTGCCTCAGCTGACCGAGGACACGCCGGACCACCAGCCTCTGCTGGCCGTCTATGCCGATCCATGGCCGGGCGGCATTGCGGTATATCGCAGCGCCACACTGGACGGGTTTCAGGAACTCGACAATGTCTCCGCCCCAGCACGTCTGGGCCGCACGCTGCAGCCGCTGGCGGCTGGCCCGACCTCGCGGCTGGATATGGCGGGCCAACTGGTGGTCGAGCTGCAATCCGGCACGTTGGAAAGCGTGCCCGATATCAACCTGTTCGACGGGGCCAATGCGCTTGCTGTGGAAACCGCGCCCGGGCATTGGGAGATTATTCAGGCGGGCAATGCCGAGCTTATCGCCCCGCAGCGCTACAGGCTCACGCGGCTGTTGCGCGGTCAGCGCGGCACTGAAAGTGCAATGGTGGATTTGCTGCCCGCCAACGCCACTGTCGTGATCCTCGACGGGGCGCTTGCCCCCCTGCCCGTCTCCCGCTCTGAGCTGGGCCTGCCCTTCAACTACCGCATCGGGCCCGATGAACTGCCGCCCTCAGAGGATGCCTATGTTGCGGCAGAGTTCACAGCCGGCGGTGCAGGGCTGCGGCCCTTCTCGCCGGTGCATGTCGCGCAGCCTTATTTGCGCGGGCGCGACATTGGCACCTACATGATCAGCTGGATCCGGCGTGACCGCGATCTGGCCGCAGACAACTGGGCGGCAGCCGAGATCCCCGCCTCCGAGGCAAGCGAGGCCTGGGAGGTCGAGATACTGGATGGCGGGGCGGTCCTGCGCACGCTCGCCAGTTCAACGACCAGCGTGGCCTATACCCAATCCCAACAGGTTGCGGATTGGGGTGCTGTGCTAGGACCAGGCGATACACTGCGTATTCGCGTGTTCCAGCTCTCGGCCAGTTTCGGGCGCGGCACGCCCGCCGATGTCATCTTGCAATTCTAAAGGGGATAGTCATGTCCGACACCACCACCCGCCTGCAGCTGCCCTTCATCATGGCAGCGCAGGCCCAGAAACATGTCACCCATAATGATGCCCTGCGCCTGCTGGACGGCTTGGTGCATCTGTCAGTGTTGGATCGCGATCTCTCCACCCCGCCTGCCAGCCCCGATGATGGCGCGGCCTATATCGTCCCAGTGGGCGCCAGTGGCGAATGGGCGGGCTGGGATAGCGATGTCGCCTATCGCGCGGATGGCGCGTGGTTCCGGCTGGTCGCGAGGCCGGGGTTTCTTGTCTGGGTGCAGGATGAAGATGCACTCTATGTGCTGGCCTCATCCGGCTGGGCCAAGCTCGCGGAGGTGTCCGACCCATGAGCGAGCCGGAAACACAGCGCCTGCTGGGCGAACTCGTCGGGCGTCTGTCATCAATCGAGCAGACGTTGAAGGACGAGAACAATAGCGCAAAAGACAGTCGCGCAGCGGTCTATAAAGCGCTGCGCGAGATCCGCGAAGGCGCACAGGACACCCGCCACCGCGTGGCGCAACTGGAAAAGATCATGGCAGATGATGTCCAGCCGGTGGTCAAAGGCGTGCTGGACTGGCGGTCACGCGCCATCGGCGCGGCGTTTGTCATGGGCATCATCGGCAGCGCGCTGATTTATTTCATCACCAGCGCGAAGGACCTGATCATCGCGGCCTGGCAGATGCTGATCGCGAAGTAGGCGACTTCTGAAAGCCGCCAAGGTACTTACGGATCTTCTCAGTTATGGCTGGAAATGCCGTGGCGAACGGTTTGGCCCGCGCCAGATCAGCGTCGGTCAATTCAGGGCTCTCGACTGCCTCCCAGTCTTCACGGGAGTAGCCGTTTCGGGCTGCATGTTTGGGATCAAATTCCTTCATGGATTTCCCTTTCGCTTTTTGCTGCCATGCTGAAGATCGTGGGGCTAAGTGATCAAGCTATTCCGCCGCGATCAGTGGCTGGATATCATCACCGTCCGGCCCGCTGGTCAGCAGATCGTGGTTGAGCTGCAAGGTCATCCAAAACTCGACCGATGTGCCCAAGGCCTTCGCCAGACGCCTCGCTGTGTCGATTGTCATTGAGGTTTCTTCATTCACAAGCCTCTCGATACGCGTACGCGGCACATGGATATGTTTCGCCAGCCTCCCGGCACTGATGCCAAGCGGATCAAGAAACTCGTGCTTAAAAATTTCGCCGGGATGGACCGGCACTTGCAACATGGTCATGACGGTTCCTTTCAATGGTAATCTACCAGTTCAACTTCTTCGGGGCCGTTATCAGTCCAGATAAAACAGAGACGCCACTGGTCATTGATATTGGTCGAGCGCTGCCCGGCGCGATCAGCTTGTCTCGGTTGTCTTGTATCATAATCACAAATTGTATCACTGCGCGATACAAATCCGGAACGACTGGAGGAATCTGGAGCCGTAGGTAGCTCAACACTCCGAATATCAGATGTCCTTCAACAAGCCGCCCATTCGTGGGCGGTTTTTCTTTTGCAACCAAGGAGACACGAATGGCACGTGGTAATTTCGAGGCCTGTATGGTCGAAATTTTCAAGCATGAGGGCGGGTTTGTGAACCATCCCCGCGATCCGGGCGGGGCCACCAATATGGGGATCACCATCGGCACCCTGCGCGGCTGGCGCTCGGGGCCGGTGACCGTGGAAGATGTACGCACGCTGACCAAGCGCGAGGCGCAACAGATCTACCGCGCCCGCTATTGGAACCCTGTGAAGGGCGATGATCTGCCCGTTGGCATCGATCTGGTGACATTCGACCCTGCCGTCAATAGCGGCAATTCCCGCGGGGCGCGCTGGCTGCAGCAGGCATTGGGCGGTGTGACTGTGGATGGCAAGGTCGGCCCGCAGACAGTTGCGGCCGCGCTCAACGCAGAACCGGTGCCCGTAATCAAGCGCGCCTGTGCCACCCGCATGGGGTTCCTACGCGGCCTTCGTACATGGGATGCCTTCGGGCGCGGCTGGTCGCGGCGTGTGGCCAGCGTCGAAGCTGTCAGCGTGAGCATGGCCGTGGAAGCCGCAGGGGCGCCTGCACGGCCCGCGTTGGTGGCGGAACAGCAAGGCGCGCAGGTCAAGGCCGACCGCGAGGGACAGGCTGCCGGCGGCACGGCCGTCGCGGGCGGCGGTGCAGGTGCCAGCGGGGCCACGCTGACGGATCTTCCGACATGGGGGCTCGCGGGTCTTGGCGTGGCCGTGCTGGTCGTTTTGGTCATCCTTTTGGGCCAACGCCGGCATGATCAGGATCGGGCAGAAGCCTATCAGGCCGCAGCATTGGAGGCAGCGACATGAAACTGAAAGGCTACCGCACACTGATTTTCAACATCGCGGCAGCACTTCCCATCATCGCGCTGGAACTGCTGCCGGTTGTCATGCCGGTGCTGTCCTTGCCAGAGTTGCGCACAGTCCTGCCAGAGGCGTGGCTGCCGTGGTGGGTGTTGCTCACAGCTCTAGGCAACATGGGTCTGCGCAGGGTCACTGACACCCCGATCGGGCGGGACCGGCCATGAGCTGGATTGTCTCGCTTCTTACCGGCGGCGTGGTGAAGCAATTCACCATGCCCTTGCTGGAGGCTCACCGGCAAAGGTTGGAGGCCCAAAACAGCACCGATCGCATTGCTGCTGAGCAGGAAATTGCGCGGCTTGAAGCGGCGCGGGATATTGCCTTGGCGGAGTCCTCCGATCGATGGAGCGCCACGCGCATCGGGCGTTTGCTCATCGTGGTGCCGTTCGGATGCTGGTGGGCGGCGGTGTTCGCGGTGTCGATCGTCAATCCGCTGATGGGGCTGTCCTGGTCGATCGATGATATCCCGTCACGGTTCTGGGATGCATCGCTGATCCTGATCCCCGCGATAATTCTTGGCGATTCGGGGGCACTGGTCGCGCGGCGATGGGGCCGTTAGACCCTCTGGTGCAGCTCCTATCCATCTCAGGAATGTCGTTGGGCGCTTGATCTTCGATAGCATCCTTGCGAGAAGAAGAAAAACGAATGGAGCCCATATGCTTTCCAACTCTACAATTCTGATCACGGGCGGAACCGGATCATTTGGGCATACCTTCGTGCCAATGTCACTTGACCGGTACAATCCAAAGAAGTTGATCATCTTCTCTCGTGACGAGATGAAGCAATGGGAGATGGCTAAACTCTACGGAGATGATCCACGCGTGCGCTTCTTCATTGGCGACGTGCGCGACCGTGACCGGCTTTATCGTGCCTTTGATGGCGTTGACTATGTCGTACATGCCGCCGCGACAAAGATCGTGCCGACCGCTGAATATAACCCCTTTGAGTGCATCAAGACAAATGTAAATGGTGCAATGAATGTGATCGACGCAGCCATCGACAAAGGGGTGAAGGGCGTTGTCGCGCTTTCAACCGATAAGGCATCGTCGCCCATCAACCTCTATGGTGCTTCGAAACTTGCATCGGACAAACTGTTTGTCGCAGGGAATGCCTATGTGGGCGAGCATGGGACGCGATTTTCTGTGGTGCGTTATGGGAATGTTATGGGCTCGCGCGGCTCAGTGATTCCATTCTTCATGTCGATCGCGGAACAGGGCGAATTGCCCATCACGGATGCGCGCATGACCCGCTTCATGATCAGCCTGGAGCAGGGCGTCGAACTGGTCTGGCACGCATTTGAAGACATGGTGGGCGGCGAGATTTATGTGAAGAAAATTCCGTCGATGAAAGTTACCGACATTGCGCGTGTTGTCGCCCCCGAGTCACGCCACAAGCTTGTCGGGATCCGCCCGGGCGAGAAACTGCATGAGCAAATGATCGGCACCGAGGATGCGCCGTACACGTATGAATACCAAGAACATTTTAAAATCCTTCCCGCGATCAACAATTGGGCCGACGACCCGGCACGGATCAAGGACGGTCGCAAGGTGTCTGAAGACTTTGTCTATACCAGTGACTTGAATTCTAACTGGATGAGTAACCAGGCGCTGGCCGACTGGATAGGAACACATCGAGAAATTATCGGTAAGATTTGATGTTGAAAAACCTCCTGATGTGCGCAAAACATAATTTCTTTTGGACTAGCATGTCTAATAAACTGGTGAACTTAACCGGCGCCGAAGTTAAGGTTTGGATTGGAACAGGCAACGGTGATTCGCAAAAGAATGAATCATATATATCCTATGATCCATTTGATCTTTTCCATCTAAAGGGAATGACCCTAAACGGCGGCGACACGCTAATAGACCTTCAGAAAATTGAACTTTTAGATTACTATAATTTCGGAAAAATCTTAGATCGGGCGGATGTGGGATCAAAGCTAAGCTATTCAGAAAGAAACCATTTATTTTTTGCTCATTTATGCTTTTGGCATGATATCATCATTAAAAACTCTATTGATTTAATAATTTTCTCGAATATTCCACACACACCCGATAGCTACGGATTATTTGTTTCAGCAAAAGTACTAAATATTAAAACAATCACCGTTAATGTAACCCCACTCCCAGGAATAATTTATTTGACAGGGGCGCATACAGAAACCATCCTTTCAGGACATTCATATAAAAGTGAAATCTTTGAAAATTATAAAACTCTTCATGAATTCAGTTCAAATTTCTTCTTAAATCCAAAATCTGAACTCTGGTACATGAAGATGCAGCGTGAACAGGAAGTTCAATCATTAACAAAAATAATCAATACCATCTCTCCCAAACACTGGATTCGCAAGTCGCGAAAATATTTAAAATCATCCAGTCTGAACACAGGTGAAAAGAAATATAGAAGCATAAAAAGATATGAAGGCTTATATGACGGGAAATCAAAGTCAACCTTAAGAGAGCTACTCGTGAAGACGCGGTGGGTGCATTATAGATATCAGCTAGAAAAGGAGCTAAAATCATGTGAAGTTTCCAAGATACCAGAAAAATTTTTGTATTTCCCCTTACATTACCAACCTGAAGCGACTACCGCGCCCGGATCTGGTTTTTTCTCAGACCAACATGTTCTTGTTGATCTTATTACCAACCACTTACCAGAGGATGTTTTTCTTGTAATCAAGGAACATCCTACTCAGCTCTATCGAAAAAATTGGGGGATTAGCGGACGCTCTTTAGGTTATTGGAAGAAGATTACACGAAACAAAAAAGTAATATTGGTTGATAGAGGCAAAAACTCTAAAGAATTGATTGAAAAGTCAATTGGAGTTGTTACCGGAACTGGCACCGCCGGGTATGAAGCAATAGTGCAAGGAAAAACAGCCCTTGTGTTCGGAAGACCTTGGTATCTCCACCATCCAAGAGCTATTGAAACTAATTTCTCGAATGTAGGCAAGGTCATAAAGCTTTTAACGAAACCCAAATCAGATCGCCCAAATGCTTTAATTGAGGCAGAAAATGAAGAATTCCTACGCATTGCAAGTAAGTTTTTAATTAAGTGTGATGTCCATGGGTACACTAAGGGTCAAGTGGAGCGCGATCCAGAGTATTTAGCGCAGGTGATTTTCCAGCATGTCGATTAATCATATGATCCCATATGGACGACATCCAATATCAGAAGACAACATTCGCGCTGTCGAGGCAGTGCTGCGATCGGACGATATGCCCCAAGGTCCAGCCGAACAAGCCTTTGAATGGGCAGTTGCCAACCGCGTGGATGCCCCTCATGCAGATGGTGTCAGTTCCGTGTCATCGGCTCTCCACATCGCCTGTCTCGCTCTTGATCTCGGCACTGGCGATCTGCTCTGGACTTCGCCCATGATCTTTGTCGCATCTGCCAATTGTCGTCGCTATTGCGGGGCAAATGTGGATTCCGTTGATATCGATCCGGATACGTTCAACATCTACCCAAACGCACGCGAGGCGAAGCTGCACGCCGCGGCCTGTGCAGGCAAACTGCCCAAGGTCATTGTCGCAGTGCATATGTGCAGGCAATCACCAGATATGGTGAAAAGTTCCGAACTCTCCCACGCCTAAGGCGTCGGTATCCTTGCGGATTACGTGCTTCCGATGTAGTTGGGTTGCTTAAAAATTGATAATAAAAACATAGGAGCTGATGATGGGTCAATATTCAACCGTACAAGAGGAATTCTGGGCCGGCGCATTTGGCACAGAATACATCCAGCGCAACAAGGGTGAAAAGCTTCTTGCTTCAAATCTCGCTTTTTTTGCGAAAGCACTGACAGCGGCACATGGTGCGGAAAGCTGCGTCGAATTCGGCGCGAATATCGGCATGAACTTGCGCGCGCTGCGCCTGTTGCACCCTGACATGGCCCTGCACGGGATCGAAATCAACGCAGATGCCGCGCGCGAACTGGCCCGGTTCGTCGGCGCTGAAAACATGCAGCAGGGGTCCATCCTAGAACTAGACCCGCCAGTCTGCGATCTGTCGTTGATCAAGGGTGTGCTAATCCATATCAACCCCGATGTGTTACCGCAGGTTTATGACAAACTGGTAGGGGCAACCCGGCGCTTTCTGCTGGTGGCCGAATATTACAACCCCGCCCCAGTCGCGATTCCCTATCGCGACCATAGTGACCGTCTGTTCAAGCGCGATTTCGCGGGCGAAATTATGGAACGTCATCCTGCCATGAAACTGGTGGATTACGGTTTCGCCTATCGCCGCGATCCGCAATTTCCGCAAGACGACATCACTTGGTTCCTGATGGAAAAGCGCTGAGGATATGACATGCTGACCCATTGCGAACGCTACGTGATGCCTAGCACCAAGCCGGAGCTACATCTGGATAAGGAAGTGATCGGCAACGCGAATAGGACAATGTGAATGATTCCATATGGTAGGCAACAAATCACAGAGGATGATATCCATGCGGTGCAAAAAGTACTTCGATCAAATTATTTGACACAAGGTCCGGTTGTGCCCGCCTTCGAGCGCTCAGTTGCCGAACGTGTAGGCGCGCAACATGCAATTGCGGTCAATTCCGCGACATCGGCCCTCCACATCGCCTGCCTCGCTCTTGATCTCGGCCCTGGCGATCTGCTCTGGACGTCGCCCATTACCTTTGTTGCATCGGCCAATTGTGGTCGGTATTGTGGGGCTGAAGTGGCTTTCGTCGATATCGACCCTGATACCTTCAACCTTTGCCCGGACGCGCTGGAGGCGCAGCTGGACGCCGCCGCCCGCACAGGCAACCTCCCCAAGGTCATTGTCGCGGTCCATATGTGCGGGCAGTCACCCGATATGGTCCGGATATCCGAACTCGCGCGCGCCCACGGTATTCGCATTGTTGAGGACGCCAGCCATGCCATCGGGGCCGAGTATATGGGTGCGCCTGTAGGCAATTGCGGCCATTCGGACGTTACGGTGTTCAGCTTTCATCCGGTCAAAATCATCACAACGGCCGAAGGCGGCATGGCGCTGACCAATGACCCAGAGCTTGCTGCACGCATGGACAGGCTGCGCAGCCACGGCATAACCCGCGACCCGGCGCTGATGACCCACGCCCCTGACGGCCCGTGGTATTATCAACAGTTGGAGCTGGGCTGGAATTACCGCATGACCGAAATGCAGGCGGCACTGGGGCTTAGCCAGATGGATAAGCTCGACACATTCATCGCCCGCCGCCTCGACCTGGCCAACGCATACGACACAGCGCTGACGGGATTGCCCCTGTATCGGCCAGGGCGACAGTCAGGCGCCGTGTCATCCTGGCATCTCTACGTCATCCGCCTACACGATTCTGCCCGCCATCGATCAACCTTTGAAGCGTTGCGAGCAGAAGGGATAGGTGTAAATTTGCATTACATTCCTGTTCATCTGCAGCCGTTTTACAAGGAACAAGGATTTACGCATGGCGATTTTCCGACGTCGGAGGATTATTACTCTCGCGCCATTTCAATTCCGCTGCACGCGGGTTTGACAGATGAAGATCAGGCAAAGGTTGTTGATGCACTCCAAAAGGTATTGGCCGGATGAGGGTTTGCATCATTCCAGCAAGGGGCGGGTCGAAGCGTATTCCGCGCAAGAATATTCGGGATTTCTGCGGCAAGCCGATGATCGCATGGTCTATTCAGGCCGCGCAGGATAGTGGGTGTTTTGACCAGGTTATCGTATCAACCGATGATGACGAAATTGCTCAGGTGGCAGAAGAATGCGGCGCTCAAGCCCCTTTTCGTCGCGCCACTGATTTAGCCGACGACCATACACCGACCGTGCCGGTGATCGCCGATGCAATTCGCCAACTTAATCTGAACGACCAGACGACAGCATGTTGCCTCTATGCGACTGCTCCTTTCATATTGCCAGGATACCTTCGAGAAGGGTGGAGGCTTCTTGAGGAAACGCAGGCATCCTTCGTGATGAGCGTGACCACTTTTGCGTTTCCGATCCAGCGCGCCCTGCGTCGGCATGCCACTGGGGAGGTCGAAATGCTCAATCCCGCGCTGGCGCAGACGCGCTCGCAGGATTTGGAAGAAGCATGGCACGACGCGGGGCAATTTTACTGGGCCCGGGCCTCGACATGGAAAAGCGGCAAGGGCATATTCGAAAACGGTTCATACGGTTTTCCGCTGCCGCGCAATCGGGTTCAAGATATCGATACTGATGAAGACTGGGCACAGGCGGAATTAATGATGCGGGCTTTCAAATTGGATGGCCCCGAATGAAGATCACCTTCCGCACTGACGCCTCACTCCAAATCGGCACCGGCCACGTTATGCGATGCCTGACCTTGGCGCGTGCGCTCCGCGAGGCTGGCGCAGTTTGCAAGTTCATCACACGAGCGCATCCTGGTAATATGTCCAACCGGATTCAGGCTGACGGCTTTGAAGTGTCGTTGCTTCCCGCGCCCGAAGGTCCGCAGCCGCTGGGGCCACCTGCGCATGCTCACTGGGCTGGTGTGGACTGGGCGCAGGATGCCGCAGAGACGCGCGCGACCTTGGGTGACGCACCGGACTGGCTGATCATGGATCATTATGCGTTTGATGCGCGTTGGCAACGGGCCGTGTTGCCAGAAGGCACACGACTTATGGTCATCGATGATCTGGCCGACCGGCCGCATGCATGCGATTTGTTGCTGGATCAGAATCTTGGCCGGAACGCCGCAGATTACAGCGGATTGGTGCCAGATCACTGCAAGCTTCTGATTGGTCCACAATATGCACTGCTGCGCCCCGAGTTTGCAGCGATGCGCGCGCAGTCACTTGCTGAACGGTCAGGACGAGGGCTGCGTCACATTCTTATCTCAATGGGCGGAGTTGATGCACAGGATGCAACCTCGCAAATCCTTGATGCGCTGTCAGGCACAGACCTCCCAGATGATTTGCGCGTAAGCGTCATCATGGGCGCACAGGCCCCGGCACTTGAGAAGGTGCGCGGCAAAGCGCGGGAATTGCCTTGGCCAACGGAAGTTTTGGTCGATGTGTCTGATATGGCATCGCGTATGGCTGCGGCCGATCTGGCCATCGGTGCTGGCGGATCGACGACATGGGAGCGCTGCTGCCTAGGCCTGCCCTCGATGATCGTGCAGATTGCCGACAATCAGGCAGGGATCGCGCATACGCTGGAAAAGGCTGGTGCGGCATTGAACCCAGGACCGCTAGCTGCATCAGACTTCATCAACAGGTTTGGAAAGGCTCTTGTCGAGGCCCGCGCGAACCTGGATGAACTGGCAAACAGTGCATCCACGATCTGCGATGGCGACGGTGTGGGGCGTGTATTGGCAAGCATTGTTCCTGCTGTGAACCTGTTTCGTGATGCAAACTTGGGCGATTCACGCCGGGTATGGGAATGGCGCGCGGCAAGCGGCCTGCAGCGTTTCGGACTCAGCGGCCAAGCTCCCGAATTCAGTGAGCATCATCACTGGTTCACTACAGCCCTGAACAACTCCAAGCGCTCTTTTCGGATTCTGGTTCAGTGTGGGTATCCCTGTGGCTATCTGAGGTTTGATTTTGAAAAGCAATGCCGTGCGCGCGTCAGTATCTGTCTTGCACCTGACATGCGAAAGAAAGGATTAGCGGAGCTGTTGTTGGCTGAAGCCAATCGCTTTGGTACTGAAGTTGGGGTGAGACATCTGGATGCGGAGATACACCCAGAAAACGGCGCTTCCATACGTTGCTTCGAACTGGCAGGGTATAGGCGCGGTAAGGACATTGGCCCTTTCAGATCCTATCAAAAGACACTCGGTGAGGTAAAATGAGAAAAGTCGTCATCGATGGCCGAACCATAGGGTCGGGTTATGCCCCATATGTAATTGCCGAATTATCAGCCAATCATAATGGTAGCATCGATCAGGCACTAAAAATCATTGATGCTGCAGTGGCGGCCGGTGCAGATGCAGTCAAGCTCCAAACATATCGTCCTGATACGATAACCCTAGATGCCGATGGGCCAGACTTTCGCATTGTAGGGGGGCTTTGGGACGGAAGGCGGCTCTATGACCTTTACGAATGGGCACATACGCCGTGGGAGTGGCATGAAGCCCTGTTCGCTCACGCGAAGGCACGCGGAATCACGATATTCTCATCCCCCTTCGACCCTACAGCTGTTGACCTTCTAGAAGAGCTCGGTGCTCCGGCCTACAAGATTGCATCCTTTGAGGCGGTGGACCTGCCGCTGATCCGCTATGTGGCCTCCAAGGGCAAGCCGATGATCATCTCGACCGGAATGGCCGATCTTGACGAAATAACAGAGGCCGTTGAAGCCGCGCGCGCGGGGGGCTGCGCGGAACTGGCCTTGCTGCATTGTGTTTCGGGCTATCCGGCGCCTGCCTCCGACTACAACCTCGCCACGCTGGCGGACATGGCTGCGCGTTTTGACGTGCCCGTTGGGCTCTCCGACCACACGATCGACAACACCACGGCCATTGCGAGCGTAGCGCTGGGTGCCGCGATCATCGAAAAGCATATGACGCTTGACCGGACAGGCGGTGGGCCGGACGATAGCTTTTCTTTGGAGCCGGATGAATTTGCGGCGCTTTGTAAAGGCGCGCGCACAGCATGGGAAGCGATGGGCACAGTCGACTATGGACGCAAATCCAGCGAAGTGGCCAATGTGAAATTCCGGCGATCCCTTTATTTTGTGAAGGACATGAAGGCGGGTGACGTCATTACAGAAGAGTGCGTACGAAGCGTGCGTCCGGGCTATGGGCTGGCCCCGAAATTTCTGGATGAGATATTGGGGAAGTATGTGAAGCATGACATCGGGCGCAATTCACCGGTCCAGTCCTCGGATTTAAGATAATTTCACTGAACTATTCAGTGCTTCTGTGACTATAGCGCCGAGAGAACAGATAACGTTCTAACCCTTCCTCTTCTCATGATGGGACCGTATCAAATCACTTAACCAGCGCGCTCGAGCCTCCCATGAGTAGCGCTCGGCAAAAAGCTGACAGCCCGTTTGGCCCAGCCTTGTGCGAAGGTCATGATCGTCCCGCAAGCGCATCAATGCACTGCACCAGCCGTCCATGTCGTCTGGCTTGCACAGCAGCGCATTCATGTCGTGATGCAGAACCTCTCTCAAATTCGGTTGGTCGGACGCAACGATCGGCAATCCCGCCGACATGTATTCAAATGCCTTTAGCGGTGATGTCCACTGGCTAATATTGTGGGTTTTGCTCTCGGCGGTCCCGACGAAATCCTGATTGGGCAGCAGCGCGACATCAAAGCTTTTCAAATAGGCTGCGGCTTGTGCATGCGGAACGTGCCCTCTAAAACAGAGATTTGGGAGATCACCGATTTGCACCTTCCAGTAAGCAATATCAGCCTCGGTACCGCCAACGATCTCGAAATCCGCCCAGGGACAAAGCGGCGCGATGGCAGAGATCACCTCCATCCCTTTGCCCTGATATAAATGCCCCAAAAACCCTGCGCGAATTCGGTCGGCCGCAACAGGAGGCAGAGCTGGTGGAGTGTTTTCAGGAATAGGATCTGCACCATCAGGGGCGACTACTACGGAGTTTGGATCGCACTCCAGATCAGCGATGACCTGCTGGCGCAAGGCTTCGGTGATCACCACGATCAGCGGGTGTCGCGCGATCCGTAGATAGGCACGCATGGTGCGCAACGATTCCGGCTGGTGCAGCTCAACCACCGCACGCCAGCCAAAGAATTCTGCAAAATTGGCCGCTCTGGGCAGGCGCGTGTATATGACATCAGCGCCCTTTCGGCGCGCATTCCAAAGCGCTGAGAGGATGTAGCGTATCATCCTTGCCCGTCCTTTGGGCCATTTGATCAATCGCAGATCAAAGGCAGGAGAGACCGCATAATGCGCATAGATCGCTTCCTGATCCACAGGTGGATCAGCCGGCATGGCCACGAGCGTCACGTCCATACCTGTGCGCGCGAAAGCCTGGGCCATTTTCATCACATGCACGGAATTCGCGGCCACGGATGGCAGTTGCGAATGCGAGATGTAAAACAGGCTATCCATCTGACGGGCCAATTCCGGAGTATTCAAAAGGGAGATGCCGCGCGGCATCGGATGTCTTCGACGCCAGTAACGACTGGCAGCGCTGCATGTCGCCACCGATGAACGCGGCCCCAGCCTCTCGCATAATCCATGCTTGGGCGAGACGCTCCAGCGCGATGGGATCAGCCGGCTGGTCGGCAAACCAGTTCCGAGCAAGCGTGCTGCGCCCATCGAGAGAATGGGGCCGCAGCGCATTGCAAAGATCGAGCAACGGCATACGGCCCACGCAAAGCAGTTCATTGTCGATGCACATCACCCTTCCATCGGGCGTGCGCAGAAGGTTATCCGGCGACACATCCGGGTGCATGACAAGGTGCGCATCTGTGGCGCCTTCCGCAGCCGCAAGACAGTCATCAAGGCTGTCGGGGCTGCCAGCAAGTACAGCCGCCCGCTGATAACGCGGCACAATGTAGTCGCGCAGATAGCAAAACCCAGCCGGTGGCAGATCATCCAGTGACATAGCGTGAATACGCTTCAAAATCTGTGCTTGCTACGCCTCGATATCACGTGTCAGGGGGGCACCCTCAGCCCATTCCGCCATCACCCAGGCGCCGCGCACCTCCAGTACTGCGGGAAACGTATTCGGCAAGGCCGAAGTGACAGCGGCAATGAACCGCGCGTGATCAGATGAAAAAGCCTCATATATCTTTACATCCTGCCCCTGATAGCGTGCTCGCAGAACAGCACGTCCAGCCTTGTTGGTAATCAGACTGCCGCGCATATTCCCGATCGGCCGGATATCCTCCAGTCCGAAAAAATTTACGCATTGACACACATCAGGACGACTACGCGGCTCGCGCGCAATGTGTGAAAGAAACTTTCCGATAGGCATACGTGAACACTCTGCTACTTTGCCGTGTAGCTCTATTTCTGAACTATCAGTGGCTTCGCGGCAAGGCATACCCTCCACACTACCACTCACTAAGGATTTTCACCCACTACTACGGCGAAAAAGTCCCCGGAAATAGTCAGCGATTATTCCAAAAATCAGGCGAAGGGCTTTGCTAAGCGTTCCAAGCGTTCCGTAGAGGTGTCTATATCTCCAAATAAAACGGAGCCTATATTTCTTCTTATGCCGCAGTCGCGGTCCATCATGGGCACGCAGGATGGCGGCAGCTTCTGGCGCGATGTCTATACGTTGGCCAGCCAATAGAACTTCAATTGCTAAGGCTTTGTCCTCTGAAGTCAGCAAGCTTTCGTCAAAACCACCAATTTCCCAGAATAAGCATTTCTCGATCAATAAGTTTTGTCCGCCCGTACCGGGATTGCGGTTCAACAAGTCCGAAATTGTTAACGTTTCTTTACTAGGAACTTTGTATCGTTCAATGCGGCCGTTGCGAAAAGCATCCTTTCGCCCGTAGATGCATCGTGCACCTCCTGCTTGCATTACAGACCATGCCTCGCGCAGAAAGTTGACATCCCACCAGTCATCATCATCTAAGAAAGCTATATGTGGACTGGTCGCCATGGCGGCTCCGAAGTTACGAGCACGTGAAACACCCACATATGCTGGCAAGCGGTAAAGCCTAACGCCTTCAGGTAATTCTTTAGAATCCACATCGTTTTTACCATTATCAACCAGAATTACCTCATGCGGCTGAAGGCTCTGCAGTAGCACTGAATCAATTGCAACGCGCAGAAATTCCGCTGGCCGGTCGCAAGTAGGGATGATAACCGAGATCATTTTTCTATACCTTTGAAGCGGGCACCATATCAAAGTGGTCGAGACACGTTAGTTCTACTAATCTCCAAATTGAAATGGAAGGCGCATGAAAACAGATCACTAAAACGTCTCTCTGTGTGCGCAATCCAATCCAATTCAGGTATACCTAACTTTTAGCTGGGACTGATTGCACCGAAATGAGATCAGGGGCAACCTGCCTCACCATATAATTATTCTTAGGAAACGCTTTTGCCAAGTAATCCAAAAGCTCATCGGCATGGAAACCATTCTGTTGCATTCGCAAGCGTCTCATGTTCGCAAACCTTTCCGTCAAATATGTGTTGGAAGCAATAATTCGTTGCCGCATTGCCTTAAGGTTCATAGAAATTCGTTTGCGCGTTCGAAACTGACCGGGCAGCGTTGGCGTCACGTTGAGTGAATCAACCTCATCAAATATGCGGTTGATTGAAAGACCTTGATTGAGTTCAAGATGATACTTTGATATATTTAACGCCGCCATTGCAGCCAATGGATTCTCCCAATGCTCAACAACTTCGGATAGAGAAGCGATTTTCGCGGAAACCTGATATGGCAAGCTATTTGTCTCAAGCGATCTATTTTCAGGCGCCCAGAAAAAAGTAGGAATTCCTCCTACTCGTGCCTGAACGCCAGTTGTACAACCTCGATGCACCAGCATTCGGCAAGCATACAGCCAACCCGAAACATCATTCTCATATACAACCTTCACACGATTCAATCCGCGGAGACGTACTTCCCAAATTGCGTGATCCTCGGCCGGATGCGGCCTTACGACGAGAAGTGGAGCGTTTGGAATAGTATCATAGCTTCTCAAGTCTTCGCAGAACCGTTCAAATTCGGATAGAGTTCTTCTTAGGTTGAAAGCATTGTGGGGACTATAGGTGTTTGAAAAGTCGCGCTTTGCAAGGTACGAAATATAGTTTTCAACGCATTGATGTGAAACAAATCCGAAATCCGAGGTAAACAGTAACCGGCCGGTTGTTACCGCGGGGATTGTGCCTTGATGCGGGCGACGAGTTCGGCGTCGTTGACGAAGTCATCGAGGAATTCGTGCCAGGTTTTGGTGCTTATCCGGGCATCCCTGAGCATGTCTGTCAGTTCTTCGATGCCGTAGTTGGTCAATGCAGTGATAGCCTCCTCCGGCCCAGTTTGGACGGTTATGATCGAGCCATAGGTCAGGTTATCGTCGTTGCAGACGATGGCCTCGAGAAGTTCCAGATCTTCGCCCATCATCTTTGCGGCGTATTCGAGGGAGCGGATGTGGGTGATGGCGGCCATCAGGCAGCCTCGGCATTTGGGACCGCAAGGGGTGCCCAGTTCCACGGCAGCAGTTCGTCCAGTCGGTTGATCTTGTGATCATGGATACGGGTGAGGATGTCAGCCAGGTAGGCCTGTGGATCAAGGCCGTTCATCTTGGCGGTTTCGATCACGGTCATTGCCCGGGCGAGGGTTTCCGCGCCGGTGTCTGCGCCCGCGAATAGCCAATTCTTTCTTCCGATTCCAATCGGTCTGAGGGCGCGCTCGGCCGGATTGTTATCAATGGCAACCCGCCCGTCCTCGAGAAACAGGCTGAATGCGGCGCGTCGGCTGAGGCCATAGCGGAAGGCTTTCGCCAGATCACCCTTGCCGGGGATCAGCACAAGCTGGCTTTCCGCCCATGCGAAGAAGGCGTCGACTTTCGGCGCGCTGTGTTTCTGCCGGGCGGCAAGGCGGATCTCGGCGGGCTGGCCGGTGATCTCGCGCTCAATGTCATAAAGCGTGCCGATACGGTCCAGCGCCTCGCGGGCGATGGCGGATTTGGTCTTGCTCCATTCATCATGGAAATCACGCCGCAGATGCGCCCAGCAGGCAGCCTCCCGCAGGCGGGGTGTTCCGTCAGCGTCTGGCGCGTAGAGTTTGGTATAGCCCTTATAAGCATCAGCTTGCAGAATGCCGCGTGTATTGCTCAGATGTCGATGAACGTGCTCTTCCTTCCAATTCGGCGCGAAGGTGTAGACCGCGCCGGGTGGCGCCGCGCCCGCCCAGGGCCGCTGGTCGCGAACATAGGCCCAGATCCTGCCCTTCTTCACGCCCTTTCCCAAACCTCTGTCGCGCAAGGATTTGTCCAGAACCCGGATCGGGGTGTCGTCGGCATGCAGAAGATCGCTGGCCATGATATCCGCCTCGATCCTCTCGATCAGCGGGGCCAGAACCTTCATCGCGCGCCCGCACCAGTCGACAAGCGTGCTGTCTGGAATATCCGCGCCCATGCGGGCAAAGATTTCGTTCAGGCGATAGAGCGGGATATGATCGTCGAATTTCGAGACCAGAATGTAGGCCAGCAGCGCCGCGCTTGCCATGCTGCCAGGGATCGGTCTGCTGGGGGCAGGTTCCTGCACCATCTTCTCGCAACGGCGGCAGGACTTCTTCAGTCGCGCGATCTGCAGGACCTTGAGCTGTGCCGCCACCAGATCCAGCATTTCGCTGACATCCTCGCCCACAAGACGCAGGTCGCCACCGCAATCCGGACAGCAGGTGCCGGGGTCAAGCTCGCGACGCTCGCGTGGCGTGGCATCGGATACACGGGGGCGACGGCGGGGTTTGCGTTCAGCGGTCTCGTCGTTGGCTGATGCGGACGTATCATCTGCTGCATCCTCCGCAGGGGCGGTGGTGCTTTCAGCCGCTGCGATCAGAAGGTCTTCCAGCGCCAATTCGAGCTGTTCGATCTCGCGCTCAACCTTCTCCGAGGATTTACCGAAAGCCTGCTTCTTCAGCTTCGCGATACGCAGCCGAAGGGTTTGGATCAGCTGATCGTGGGCCCGGATTGTCGCTGACATCCGCGCATTCTCTGCCTGAAGGGCAGCGATCATCGCCTTCAAAAGCGCGGGATCTTCGGGAAGGATTGCGGCATCATTCGACATGCCACCGACTACCATGAATCAGCAGGATATGCCATAAAAACGAGGCATTTCAGGAAGATAATTTACCCAACCCGCGCAGGTGGCGCGCCCCAATCCGGCCTGCGCCAGTCGATCCCTTCCCAGAGCATGGCCAGCTGCGCCGAGGTCAGACGCGTAGCCCCGGAGGCCGCGTTGGGCCAAGGGAAACGCCCACGCTGGAGCACCTTGTAATAGAGGCAAAATCCCTGGCCATCCCAATAAAGGAGCTTCAGCCGGTCACCCTTGCGGCCCCGAAACGCAAACACCGCACCGCCCGTCGGCTTCTGGCGCAACACGTCTTGCGCCAACGCCGCCAGACCTGCTATCCCCTTGCGCATATCTGTCGCGCCACAGGCCAGATAGACCCGAACACCCGTGCCCGGCCCAATCATGCGCCATCCACCGCACGGATCAACCGTATCAGCGCCGCGTCGGCAATGTCACTCTCGAACCGCAGCACGCGCCCCTTCGTCAGACGAAGCTCGACCCAGACAGCAGGCGCAGGATTGGTCATGGCGGGCAGATCCGAGATGGATGGCGCGTCAACCGGCAGAAACAGCGCCCCTGCATCCGGTGACCAGAGGCCCTTGCGCTTTAGCTCATGACGCCAGGCATAAATCTGTTGCCGGGTCACCTCGTGGCGCTGCGCGATCTGCGTCACCGTCGCGCCGCCCACACCGACCGAGCTCACGATCGCCAGCTTCTCGTCATCGCCCCAATTCCGCCGCCGTTCAACACCCAGAATTTCGCCCCGCATGACCCCTCCGCACATAAGAGACGTCGCAAACGACGTCGTTATGCACGTGTCTTAGGCTATCAGACCGCCTCGCGGCAGGCGGTGACAACCGGTCGGTTACG
>SR_TP_S13solDRAFT_1000106_pt1 | contig 44226 bp, 30 predicted proteins | sample SodReaTP_S13sol_FD_11159 | JGI IMG/M metagenome (IMG submission 11159) | reverse complement strand
TGGAAGACTATCCGGGACGCCATACTTGCCTTTCGTGCTTTGCCAAAGGACGATCTCCGTCCCGCATGCCTTGAGTGGCTTCCAGATGGAAGCGTGGTGCCCTGCTGCCAAGATTTACAGCAAGCCAATAAACTTCTCTCATGCTTTACGCCGATATGCGGGGGAGCCCCCGTTCCGCTATCAATCGCACCGAACTTTGTTGGCGACGGAGAGCACGACATTCGCCAAGTCGCGTCATTGCTGTCCACGGCCTACCTGATCGGACCCGATGTGGCCGAACACCTGGTGCAAGCATTTGGAGGCGAGAATGTGCTGTTTGAGTGGTTCCGGGCTCAAACGCCATGGACCACCGCGCCCGCAGTTGACCCCAACGGATCCCATGGACGCACGGTTCGATCAGATTTGTACTATGTGGCCGAAAATGAACAGCCCGATCCGCATGAGACAGTCTGCGGGATTTGCGAGACATTGATTGCCATTTCACCGAACTCGGATGCTGCGGCCTCGGACGCTGTGAATCCGTTGGGCCAGCCAATGGCCGTCGGTGATTACAAGCCTTGGTCGAAAAACATACCTAGGTCGAAGCTTGCTGCACGAGCGCGTGTGGCCTGGAATGTTGCTTTTCGGCAAATCATGCTCGCCAGGTCGGCGTCTGACACTCTCACCGATTATACCCGACAGATGGCTGAGCAGGTAAAGCGTACTGAAAAAGTCTTTCGACGTTTTACAGAGAAGTGGATCAAGGGTAAAGGCATCGCAAACTCGGACGCACTGGTCGAGGAAATCGATGAGATTATAAGTGTGGTCAATGCTCTTGCTTATGTTAGGCCCGAAAGGATCTCCTCCGAAATGACCATCCCCGCGAAAGGTGCAGGGGAGGAGGACACACTTGGCACGCTGCTTGCCGGTGTGCTGGGGAATCTAATGAGAAGGATGAACGAGGCTCCTGGAGAAGGAGCTAAGGCTGCAGCTACTTTCGCGGGTAGTCTGGCTGCACAGGCACGCAGCCACCAGCAATCAGCCATATGGCGAACAAGTTCGAAGCCGCCGCTTCAAGAGCTCCGCGCCTTGGAGGAGCGCCTTTTTGATGTTGCCTGCATTCTGCACGAAATAGCGCATGATGGCGGCCAATCGTCAATGAAGGGTATTGTTCAGGCTGCTCGGAAAAGCCGATTGGGTGAGGCAACCCGTAGCGCGGCACGACGCTGCCAATCTCTTGCCGACCGCCGGTTTCGCAAAAGGCTGCGAGCCTTGGAACGCACTCTAAAGGCCAAAGGATGGAATGCCCGGTGCTCCTCCCGACCGACTGACGATGCCGACAGTGTGTACTGGCCTGCCCGGGAGGTTGCGGTTCTTGTGGAGATAGCGGAGTTCGAAACGGACGCGGGATATCTCGAAGACTCTCTCACCGCAGGACAGGATCACCTCGGAACCGACTGGCGCTTCAGGGTTGTGCCGGTCATTAATGGTTACGTCATACCTACTTTGGCCGTTATTCCGTCATCACATCTGCCGCTGCCGGAGCATGACTTCGCCAAGGACTGGCGGGGCATCCTCAATCGTCCCTTCCTGTTACCGGAAATCGTCGACAGGTTCGACGAGGCGCTAGCAGCCTGTACCCAGCTATCCGGGATCTTGGCCTGCCGCAATCCCGAAAACCTACAGCCGGATGAACATGAAGTATTATCGAGGTCCATTGAATCATTCGAGCGAAATCGTGACCGTATCTCTGAGGCGGCTGAAAGGACCGGCGCTGAGCATCTGGCGTTGGCATGTGACTATCTGTACGAATTCTGGGATCAGGTTGTCGATGAGTTCGAGGCCGCAAAGGCCGGGCAGCCCGTGGCTCTGCCGATCTGCATGCATGCCCATCTCGCACTTGCTGGAGAGGCTAATGACCTCACGACGAACCTCGCCGCGGTGCGTATCCTAATGCTGCAGCATGAATGCATGAGCGCAGTCCAGCGCATCAATATTTCACCGACAGGAGTATAGTGACCGATGGGAACCTCATTGTCTGCAAAGCAGATCGTGATCGCTACTATGACGGAGGCTGTACCGGAACGCTGTGATGAGATCAGGCAATTGTGGGAACGGTATCAGCCGAACGTCATCTTGGCTCAAGATGCGCACCACATCACGCTTAATGCATCTAAGGATCGGATCGCGTTCAATGCGAAGACGATGGAGGTATTCTGGCTGATCGGCTTTAGCAGCTGGCGGGCCATAGAGTGCTATGCGCCCCACATCATCACATCAGCGGCTTCAGGAACCGCGATCGAAAGAATCATTCAGGAGGACGAAGAGCTTGCCGAGATTGAGCTGGCTTACAGGCAGCGGTGCGCCGCTGCGCAAACACTCATCAAGGCAACTGACCCGGCAACCGTCTTATGGCCGCCCGACCTACCGCGCCCGCCCCTCGGCCGCAATGCTTCCTGTGATCCTCAATACAAGGCGGCATTCGATCTCACCTGTCTCGCTGTAGCATTCACGCTATTCCATGAATTTCGCCACGTCATGCTTGATCGGGACGAACAGCGTCCGCTAGATTTGAGAGAAGAGGAGCTGGCATGCGATGTCTGGGCTCGGGAATTTATGACCGCTAAACTCGCAACTTATGCGCGGGAGCACGGTCATGAGCATCACGAGGTGTTGCGCAAGCGCTCGATGGGATTCGCTCTCGCAGCCCTGATACTCTATGAGATCACCCCGTTCTGGGATCACGGAGGAAATTATGCATATTTTCCAGTCGCGACCCGCCTGCAGACGCTCCTTGAAAACACACGGCTTCCCGATAAGGACAATTTCTGGGTGTTCTCAGCTTCACTGCTGCTCGGGCTGTTTAGGCAGAGGGGAGAGTCGATCTCAGCGCAGCCTATGGGGCCTCGATTGCTGACGCGTCATCTTTTGGCAAGCCTATAGACCAATCGCGCGGCAGGTATGGCGCTACTGGGCCGCCTCCATCACTCTTTTTTGCCAAGATTATTCCCTCACCAAGAGGGCATTAACCTTCATGCAGATCATATGTCCAACGCCCTTTTCAGAAAGACAGAAGTACCTGGCGAATAGCACGCTCGTTTTCTCTGGAAGCTACGACATTACATTATGCATCTGCTAGCGTCTCAATGATTAACGAGCCCAAATATGTTTACGGTGGTCTTATTCTCAGAGTTAGAAAAGCGATACATCTGCAACTGGATTAGTCTACTAAGAATCTAAGGAAATGATGCGTCCAAAAACAGTGCCATTCGAGTAATAGATTCTGAACGAGAAATTTCCCAGTTTGAGTTAGTTCACTTTCGCACAGCTACGGTCTTGCCGCTTTAACAGGCGCCACGCCTGTTGCAAACTGGATTCCATCGATTGATTAAGTATAACTTCTCCCGTGCTCTGGCCCTATTCTCATTTGAGGTTCTATGGATATGAATATGCGTTGCGCCATGGCGGATGGCGCATTGCATTGTTGCGGAATCAATAAATGCCTTCGATGTGTCTGGCGTCTCACCTACAAAGATTGCTTTCCATTCCCGAGGGGACGTCTCCTTTGCCAGTACGAAGTTCGCTGGAAATGAAGGAAACGTCGTATCCAGCTCATAGATTTCGTACTCATAGGATATTGCAAGCGAACCAGCCCAATCTATATATCCAATCATTTGCTCGTCCTCTGGTTTGTGGTCATTGGTTCGTACGATGTGAGCAATAGGCTTGACACATTCAATGATCTAGGTTATGCGGTTTCGGCGAGCTCGTCAGGGGTGCCCGCTGAAGCGAATTCTACTCTAGTTCCGTTCGAGGCTCGGAGTAGAGTCCCGCCAATGCTATGCGCAGTGTCCACTTCGACTAAGCCCTACAATCTGACGTGGAGCGGAGTCCCCGGGGTGGGTATTACGGCGGCGGGTTCTCGCATGCCTGTTTCCTGTTGCAATGTTGGACGATTTTGCTTAATCTAGGTCTTGTCTAAGTCCGTGGATTTTCTCATGAGCGTTTACCACGACTTCCCAGGAAACTGTCGGCGTTCGGACGGTCTGGTCGTACCTGGTGAGCTCGCCGACGCGCTCGATATCACGAAATCCGAGCTGAGCGCTACGGTCGGTATATCGCGGGATTCAGTTTATAGGAGATCGCGAGTAGCCTCGCGCCGAACTCAAGAGCATCTTAACCTACTGGTCCGCATCCTGGAAAAAGTGCTTCCATGGACAAGTCACCCCCGTATTGCGTATGCATGGTATCGCTCGCAGCGCATTCCGAGCCTCGGTGGCCGGACCGCTGAAGAGCTTGTAGCGTCTGGACGAGGCGAGGCAGTTGAGCGCTATCTTTCTCGGATCGGGGACGGCGGGTTCACCTGATTAGAAGGTTGGTGATGCATAGAATGCAGTTCGAGATATAATTGTTGGAACGGATCGATTTGGGCAAATATGACCTCTTTTAGCCATTTCCCACTTTCGCCTGAGACCACCACCGGCGGCAACGCGCTGAAGTTCTACTGCTCGGTGCGGCTGGACATCCGCCGCATCGGCGCACTCAAGCGCGGTGACGAGGTGATCGGCAACGAGACCCGGGTCAAGGTGGTCAAGAACAAGATGGCGCCGCCGTTTCGCCAGGCCGTGTTCGAGATTCTTTACGGCGAGGGCATTTCGCGCCATGGCGAGCTGATCGACCTGGGCGTGGAGCACAAGATCATCAACAAGTCCGGTGCCTGGTACAGCTACGGCGATGAACGAATCGGCCAGGGCAAGGACAACGTGCGCCAGTTCTTGAAAGACAACCCGGAAATGGCCGACGAGATCGAGCGCAAGGTGCGTGAGAAACTGATGCCGAAGCCGGAAGCGGCGGCGAAGGAAGATGAGGCGCCCGAACAGGTCGCCGGCTGAGGCCGGCAGCGACGATCCGGACGCGCCTGATGCCGGGCAGGACCCGGCAGCCGCGCGTGAATCGGCGCTACGGCTACTGACCCGGCGTGAGCATTCGGCGGCCGAACTGGCCGGCAAGCTGGCGCAGCGCGGCTGGCTGCCGGAAATCGTCGACCCGCTGATTGCACGGCTGGAAGAGCTGGGCCTGCAGTCGGATCGGCGGTTTGCCGAGGCATTCTCGCGCCAGCGGGCCGAGCGCAGCTACGGCCCACGCCGGATTCGGGCCGAACTGAACGCCCGTGGAATCGACGCCGATCTCGCCTGCGAGGTCATTGATGGGCTGGAAATCGATTTCCGGGAGCAGGCTGCGGCTTTTTACCGGCGCAAGTACGGGCAGATCGATACCGGGCTGGAGTATCGCGAGCGCGCCCGCCGCGCCCAGGCGCTGTATCGGCGCGGCTTCGAATCTGAGCATTTCCGCGATCTGCTGCGCAATGATTGATGCCTTGTAGGAAAATTCCTACAAGGCATCAGAATATTCTGACTTCTTTTTTCCATTTTTCCTACAGGAAATCGGGGAGATTTCCCGATTCGCATTCGAACCCCACTGGCTAACATGTCAATCAACCGTTGGTGGGGTGACCCTGGAGCGCCCGCTTCAGGGGCTTGAGGCGGCACGCGGGTTTTCTCTCTCCCGGTGCCGCCTTTTTTTATGCTTCCCGATTTTATGCTGTCGGATCGGGGTCAGACCACCTCGAAGATCCCGGCCGCGCCCATGCCGGTGCCGATGCACATCGTGACCATGCCATAGCGCTGCTTGCGCCGGCGCAAGCCATGAATCAGCTTGGCTGACAGCACCGCACCGGTCGCGCCCAGCGGGTGGCCGAGCGCAATCGCACCGCCCAGCGGGTTGACCTTGTCCGGGTCCAGTCCGACATCGCGAATCACCGCAAGCGCCTGGGCGGCAAAGGCCTCGTTGAGTTCTATCCAGTCCACATCATTCTTGTTGATGCCGGTCTGCTCCAGCACTTTCGGAATTGCGGCAATCGGGCCGATGCCCATGATCTCCGGCGGTACGCCGGCGACCGAGAAGCCGCGGAATACGGCCAGCGGCTGCAGGCCGTATTTCTTCAATGCACGCTCCGAGACCAGCACCAGCGCACCGGCGCCGTCCGACATCTGCGAGCTGGTGCCGGCAGTGACGGTGCCGTCGGCGCGAAATACCGTGCGCAGCTTGCCCAGCGCTTCGGCCGTGGTATCGCGGCGGGGGCCTTCATCGGTGTCGATCACGGTCTGAATTTCGCGGATCGCGCCGGAGGTCGGGTCCGGTTGATGGCTGGTCACCGTGACCGGCCGGATTTCGGTGAATTCACCGCCGTCGATGGCGGCGATTGCCTTCCGGTGCGAGGCATAGGCGAACTGGTCCTGATCCTCGCGTGAGACGCCGTACTTCTCGGATACCTTTTCGGCCGTAATGCCCATGCCGTAGGCGATCGCGATGTTGTCGTCTTCGAATACGCGCGGATTCATCGCGACCTTGTGGCCCATCATCGGCACCATGGTCATGGTCTCGGTACCGCCGGCGATGATCACGTCGGCTTCGCCCAGCCGGATGCGATCGGCGGCCATGGCCACGGTCTGCAAGCCCGAAGAGCAGAACCGGTTGACGGTCACACCCGGCACATTGTCGGGCAGCCCGGCCAGCAGCGCGCCGATGCGCGCGACGTTCATGCCCTGTTCGGCCTCGGGCATCGCGCAGCCGACGATCACGTCCTCGATTGCGGACAGATCGATCGACGGCACCTCGGCCATGGCTTCGCGAATGACATGCGCAAGCAGATCATCCGGCCGGGTATTGCGAAAGCCGCCCTTGAAGGCCTTCGCCACGGGAGTTCTTACTGCAGATACGATGTAGGCGTTGCTCATTACGATTTACTCCATGAAAATTCTGCTTACTCACAAAGGCAAAATTCTGTTTTAACCACGAAGGGCACGAAGAACACGAAGAAGGAACAACCCATCCTTTTTTCGGACGCACGACAGCTCGAACCGGTGTGCCTGGCTTTCTGCCCGTTTCTCGAGATCCCGGATATCGCCTGCCGGCGATTCCGGGATGACGGGTGCCCTGCAGCCTTTCAAGCATTTTCTTCGTGCTCTTCGTGTCCTTCGTGGTTCAATTCGCTTTTCGAATCAGGCACTCAATTCCGGAGCGGCTTCCCGGTCTTCAGCATATGCACAATCCGCTCCTGGCTTGGCTTCATCTTCGTCAGCGCCGTGAAGTGCTTGCGCTCCAGCGCATACAGCCAGTGGATGTCGACCGGCGTGTTGCGGTCGATGGTGCCGCCGCAAAGTACTTCGGCAATGCGCTTGCTGATCTCGAAATCGTGCTCGCTGATGAAGTGCCCTTCGAGCATGTTGACCAGCAGCATCTTCAGTGTCGCGATGCCGACGTCACCGGCGGCCGGAATTCTCCGGCCGGGCAGGGGCGCGCGGTAGCCGGCAGCGTTCAACGCGGCGATTTCGCCGTGCGCGGCATGCAGCAGTTCGTGCTCGTGCATGACGATGCGGTCGGCATCACGCAGATAGCCCATGTTGCGCGCTTCCATCGCCGAGCCGGAAACCTGGCCCATGGCGACCTGTTTGAAGCGTTTTTCCAGTAACGGGTAGCTGTCGCCGGCCACGGTCTGGTCGAAGATGCGGAAGGCCAGCGTGCCCAGCCCGCCGCCGGCCGGCAGCAGGCCGACCCCGGCTTCGACCAGGCCCATGTAGGACTCCAGATGGGCAACGATCCGGCTGGTGTGCATGGCCAGCTCCAGCCCGCCGCCCAGCGCCAGGCCTCTGACGGCCGCGATGCTGGGAACGGCCGCGTGGCGCAGACGCAGGTTGACGTTCTGGAAGTCTTCGACCAGCTTTTCGACCTTGTCGAATTCGCCGTTTTCGACCCATTCCATCGCCGCCTTGAGGTTGGCGCCGGCCGAGAACGGACCGTACGGCTGCCAGATCACGATGCCGGCATATTCACGCTCGGCGCGCTCGACCGCCTCGTTCAGGCCGTCAATCACGCCGTTGTCGATGACATTCATCTTCGATTTGTGCGAGACGATCAAGACATCGTCGCGCAGCGTCCACAGCCGCACGCCGGGCAGATCGGCCACGGTCGTGCCGGTTTCGGGCTTTTCGCCGACCAGGCGCGGCGGCATCCATTGCCGCTCGAACACGGCCAGGTCCGGTCGGGACGAGTTCTCTCCGCTGCCGGTGACCGAGCCCGCGTCGGCGTGCGCCGCTTCCACCTGGTCGACCCAGTCGGGCAGGGCGGCATCGGCCATGGCCTTTCCGGCCTGGATATCGCGCTGGACCAGTTCCGCGATCTCCTTCCAGCCGGCCGCCTGCCAGATCTCGAATGGCCCCTGCTGCCAGCCGTAGCCCCAGCGCATGGCCAGATCGATTTCGCGTGCCGAGTCGGCGATCTCGTCCAGGTGCACCGCGCAGTAGTGGAACAGGTCGCAATGGATAGCCCACAGGAATTCAAGTTCCGGGCGGTCGGATTCGGCCAGGGCTTTCAGCTTCTCGGCCGGGTTGCGGATACCCAATATCTTTTTGACTTCGTCATCCAGACTGTAGTCGGTATCACGGTAGTCGCCTTGCTCCGGATCCAGCACGCGGATGGCCTTGCCTTCCTTGCGAAACACCCCGGCACCGGATTTCTGACCCAGTGCGCCGGCATCGATCAGCCGGCTCATCCAGGCCGGTGCCTGGTAGTGCTTGTGCCACGGGTCGGACTCCAGTTTGGCCTGCATGGTGCTGATGACGTTGGCCATGGTATCGAGGCCGACCACATCGGCCAGACGGAAGGTGGCCGACTTCGGGCGTCCGATGGCAGGACCGGTCAGCGCATCGACGGTATCGAAGCCCAGCCCCAGTCGTTCGGCGTGGTGCACCGTGGAGATCATCGAGAACACGCCGACCCGGTTGGCGATGAAGTTGGCCGTATCGCGCGCGCGCACCACGCCCTTGCCCAGGGTCTGGGTCAGGAACACTTCGAGCTGGTCCATCACCGCCGGGTCGGTGCCGGCATGCGGGATCAGCTCGACCAGGTGCATGTAGCGCGGCGGGTTGAAGAAATGCACGCCGCAGAAGCGCGCCCGGTTGGCCTCGGGCAATACCCCGGCCAGCTCGCTGATCGACAGGCCCGAAGTGTTGGAGGCAAAGATCGCACCGTCCTTGATGTGCGGCGCGATGTTGTCATACAGCGACTTCTTGATATCGATGCGCTCGGCCACCGCTTCGATGATGAAATCGCAGTCGGCCAGCTTTGCGGTATCGTCCTCGAAGTTGGCCGGGTGCAGAAACTCGACCAGGTTGCTGTCGGCCAGCGGCGGCGGCTTGAGCTTGCCCAGGCGGCCAATCGCGCCCTTGACGAGATCATTGCGCCCGCCTTCCTTGGCGGGCAGGTCGAACAGCCGCACCGGAATGCCGGCCGCAGTCAGGTGTGCGGCAATCTGCGCGCCCATCACGCCGGCGCCAAGCACCGCTGCTTTTCTGACGATGAATCTGTTGGTGGACATGGTTTTGGTGGATTCCTTGTTTTCTTTCGATGAATTCGGATTTTGTGCCGCGAGTTCAGTGAGTGAGATGCGTGAATGGTAAATGGTGAATGGTAAATGGCAACCAGCGCCCTGGTTTTGTGTGGGTGCTATTCACCATTTACTATTTACCACTTACGCCTTTCCGATCTCCAGGAAGGCTCCGACCCACGATGCTGCCGCACCCTGGATCGAAGTCCCACGAAAACTCAACTCGCCTTCTTCAACGGCGATTCAGCCTCGCCGAATTGCGCGTGGGCCAGGGCTTCCGGCTCGAACTCGTCGACGGCGATGACTTCGGCCGAGAGTTCCTGGGCACGGATCAGCAGTTCGGCCTGCTGCTCGTCTATGAGACCGGCTTCGACCGCTTCGCTGGCAAGCGCGCACACATTGACCGGCGTTGGCTGGCGCTTGAGGCCGTGTACCACGGCGCGTTCGGCTTGCTCGGCATCCAGCACGGCTTCGAATGCGGCCATGGCCATGCCGGCGCCCAGGTCCTGGTGCGGCCGATAAACGCCTAGTAGCAGCCGGTCGCGCGATTCGTTGCGCGTCATCAGCAGCTTCGCCAGCTTCGCCCCGGTGCGGTCACCGGCCGGTGCATGGGCGCGGCCCAGCGGGAAGCTGACCAGCTTGAGCAGACGACCCAGCGCAGGTGACGGGAAGTTTGCCAGCACGCCGTGCAGGGCTTCCTCGACCCGGTGCAGGCTGTCGGCCATGCCCCATTCGACCAGCGCCAGGTCCTCGTTCGGCCGGCCGTCGTCCTCGAAGCGCTTGAGCACGGCCGAGGCGATGTAGAGATGGCTCAGCGCATCGGCAAAGCGGCCGGAGAGCCGTTCGGCAAACTTGAACTTGCCGCCCAGCAGCAGCAGCGTCATGTCGGAGACCAGCGTGAAGTTCGCGACCAGCCGGCTGATGCGCCGGTAGTGGTGCGCCGTGGGGCCGGAGACCGGCGCCTTTGCCAGGCGACCGCCGGTCAGGCCCAGCCCCAGCGAGCGCACGCCGTTGGAGATCGAATAACCGATGTGGCCGAAGAAAGCCTTGTCGAACTGCCTGCGCGCATCCGGCGCGTTGCTGTTGGCAGCCGTCATTTCCTTGAGCAGCCATGGGTGGCAGCGGATTGCGCCCTGGCCGAAGATGATCATGGAGCGGGTCAGGATGTTGGCGCCCTCGACCGTGATCGCGACCGGAATGGATTGATAGGCGATGCCGAGATAGTTGCGCGGGCCCATGATGACGGACTTGCCGCCATGCACATCCATGGCGTCGTTCATGATCCGCCGATAGCCCTCGGTCATGTTGGCTTTCAGGATCGCCGAAAGCACGGCCGGCTTTTCGCCCTGGTCCAGCGCGACCAGCGTCATCTTGTGGGCCGCTTCCATGCGGTAGGTTTCCCCGGCGATGCGCGCCAGCGGCTCCTGGATGCCCTCGAAGTTGCCGATCGGCTGCTTGAACTGGTAACGGACGCGCGCATAGGCGCCCGTGACCATGCTGGAGAACTTGCCCGAGGCGACCGAAAGGGAAGGCAGCGAGATCGCCCGTCCGGCCGACAGGCAGTGCATCAGCATGCGCCAGCCCTGACCGACACGTTCCTGGCCGCCGATCACCCAGTCCATCGGAATGAATACATCCTTGCCGCGGGTCGGGCCGTTCAGGAACGGCGCGCCGCCGGGAATGTGGCGCTTGCCGGTCTCCACGCCCGGGGTGTCGGCCGGGATCAGCGCGCAGGTGATGCCCAGATCCTTTTTGCCGCCCAGCAGGCCGTCGGGGTCAAAGGCCTTGAAGGCCAGCCCGACCAGCGTGGCTGACGGCGCCAGCGTGATGTAGCGCTTGTCCCAGGAAACGCGCAGGCCCAGCACTTCGCGACCCTCGAACTCGCCCTTGCACACGACGCCGTGATCGGGCATGGAGGCGGCATCGGAGCCGGCCAGCGGTGAGGTCAGCGCGAAGCAGGGGATTTCTTCGCCGCGCGCCAGGCGCGGCAGGTAGTGCTTCTTCTGCTCGTCGGTGCCGAAGTAGTGCAGCAGCTCGCCCGGGCCCAACGAGTTGGGCACCATCACGGTGGTGGCGCAGGAGCAACTGCGCGAGGCGACCTTGGTGACCACCGCGGCATTGCCCTGGGCCGAGAAATCCAGTCCGCCGTATTCCTTTGGAATGATCATCGAGAAGAAGCGGTGCTTTTTCAGGTGCTCCCAGACTTCCGGCGGAAGATCCTGGTCATTCTGGATCTGCCATTCATCGAGCATCCTGCAAAGCTCCTCGACCGGGCCGTCGATAAATGCCTGCTCCTCGGCCGAAAGTGACGGCTTCGGATGGTCGAGCAGCTTTTTCCATTTCGGCCGGCCGGAGAACAGCTCGGCATCCCACCAGGTGGTGCCGGATTCCAGCGCCTCGCGCTCGGTATCCGACATCGCCGGCAGGACCTTGCGGAACCAGTCGTACAGGCGGTTGGTCAGCAGCGCGCGACGCAGCGGCGGGATGGCCGCGATGGTCAGCGGAATCGCGATCAGCGTGGCCACGACGGCCGCGGCGGCAAGACCTTGCCACCAGCCGGCGGCAGCCGCGGCAATGGTCAGCACGGCGGCCAGCCAGGCCGGTGCGGCAAACCAGGCCAGCACCAGCGGCAGAAGAAGTACGGCAATCAAAGCAATGGTGGTCATGCGGTGGTCTCCTCGAGCAGTTGCCCGGTATGCGGGATTTGAATGGAGTCGCGCAGGCCGGCGCAGGCAAAGCGGATCAGCGCGCGGGCCGTGGCCTCGACCTGCTCGGCGCGGGTTTCGGCCATGGTGTAGGTCAAGGCACCAATCAGGAAATCGAGTTGTTTTCTGAGATTCTCGGGCGTGGTGCCCAGCGCCCGGCTGACCGCATCGGCAAACGTGCGCATCACGTGCGAATACTGGCGCGCGATCTTGCCGTGCAGCTGGGTGGCGTTCTCCGACCAGGCGCGCATCAAAAGGCGCATGAAACGCCCGCCGTCGCCTTCGGGCCGGGTGGTCAGCAGCAGGGCCGGGTAAATGAAGGCTTCCATCACCTTTTCCAGCTCAGGCGGGTCGGACTCGGCCAGCACCCGGTCCAGCCTGGCCAGGCGTTCGCTGTTCAGTTCATCCAGCCGGCGCTGGAACACCGCCAGAATCAGGGCGTCCTTGGAACCGTGGTGATAGTTGACCGCGGCCAGGTTGACATCGGCCTCGCGCGTGATCTGGCGCAAGGTCGTGGCATGAAAGCCCCGGTCGGCAAACAGCCGCTCGGCGGTATCGAGAATCCGTTGGCGGGTCGAATCGGTCAAGGTGGTTGTTCCCACTCCATTTCGCGGTTCAGACAGGCGATTGAAACATTGGTTTCAAACGACTGTTTGAATCCTAGCATTACCCGGGAGGAAATTGCAAGTGGTAAGGCGATCGAAAGTCCTGGTTCAGGAGTCCACGGATGAACACGGATGAACACGGATAAATCCAAAAAGCAATAGAGTAAAAGCCGTTAAATGATTGATTAAAAGCAGGACACGAAGAGCACGAAGAAGGCACGAACCTCACGAAGAAAACCCTTTCGGGATTGAAACTTCGTGATCTTCGTGCCTTCTTCGTGTCGATGCTTCTCAAGGAATCCAGCTTTCTCACGTATTGAGATACCGTCCGGGTAGACTTCGTCGGAATGAGCGGCGAGGCGATCGACAAGTGGTTTGATGACTGGTTTGCCGGGGCGATCGGTAAGCCGACATTGATTCAGCAACAGGCCTGGCCGGTGCTGCGCGAGCGGCGCAATGCGCTGTTGCTGGCGCCGACCGGGCAGGGCAAGAGCCTGGCGGCGTGGCGGCCGGTGGTCGAGCGGATGGCGGCGGGTGCGGAGGGTTCTTCCCGGGTGGCTGCCGGCGTTCGTGCGCTGCATATTGCGCCACTGAAGGCGCTGGCGCGTGACATGACGCTGAATCTGGCGCCGTTGCTGGATTTTGCCGGTCGCCTGCGCGGCTGTCCCATCGAGATCGCACTGCGCTGCGGGGATACTGGTGCTGCTGAGCGCGCACGCCACCGGCGGCAGCCGCCGGAAATTCTGTCGACCACGCCGGAGTCGCTGTTCGTGCTGCTGGGCAGCACCGGCGGGCGGCGCATGCTGCGCAATGTCGAGACCGTCGTGGTCGATGAGTTGCATGCGCTGGTTCCCTCCAAGCGTGGCGCGCACCTGGCGCTTTCGCTGGCCCGGCTGGATGAGCTGGTCGGAAGTCCGGTCCAGCGCATCGGGTTGTCGGCCACGGCCCGGCCGGCGGCGATGCTGGCGGATTTTCTGGCCGGTGGCGCCGAATGTGCGGTGATCGCGCCCGACCCGCCGGGTGCCGTCGAGCTGCGGCTGGAACTGCCGGAGATCGGGCTCGGGCCGTATCCGAACACGCTGCACTGGCAGCAGATCCACGCCCGGATCGCGGCGCTGGCTGTGTGTAGCCCGGACCAGCGAAGCACAACCGGAGAGGGGAGCAGTGCCCCGACTCTTGTCCCGGGTGCACTCGCTTCGATCGTTTACCCGGGCTACGAATGCTGTTCGGGCGAGAGCGATTCGGAATCGAGTGCTGGTTGCGACGGGGACGCAGGGGCGGCGTGCCCGCCGCGATCGCTGCTGGTGTTCTGCCAGACCCGCGCGCAGGTCGAGCGCACGGCCTCGGCACTGGACGAGCTGTTGGGTGAGGCCAGTCTGCCCGGCCAGGTCGGCGCGCATCACGGCAGTCTGGATACCGCTCATCGCGAGCAGATCGAGGCGCGCTTCAAGGCCGGCGAGCTTCGCGTGCTGGTCAGCAGTGCTTCACTGGAGCTGGGGCTGGATCTGGGCCATGTCGACCGGGTCTGCCAGATCGGCGCTCCGGGTTCCATCAATCTTGTGCGCCAGCGCGCCGGGCGAAGCGGCCACCGGCCCGGGGGCCGGCCGTGCATGCACCTGTTTCCGCTCACGCTCAATCAGTTGATTGAAGCCGCAGCGCTTGCAGACGCGCTTGAATGCGGAGAAATGGATGCGGTCGAGCCGCCGCCGGCCCCGCTGGATGTGCTGGCGCAGCATCTGGTGGCGATGGTGGCGGCCGGTGAAGGTGATATCGACGCACTGCTGACGATCGTACGCGGTGCATGGCCCTACCAGGCGCTGACTCGTGATCGCATCGAGTCACTGCTCTGTCTGCTGGCCGAGCCGGTTCAGGGCATGCCGGCGCAGCAGGTCCGGACGCTGATTCAGCGCGACCCGGCTGGAGGTTATCGGCCCGGCCCGAATGCACAAGCGCTGGTTCTGGTCAACGCTGGCGTGATCCCGGAGTTCTTCGAGTACGAGGTGGTACGCGCCGACGACGGCCGGCAGGTGGGGTGGCTGGACGAGGAGTTCGCGTTCGAATCCTCGCCAGGCCAGGTCATCCAGCTTGGCCATCGGGCCTGGCGGATTCTGGTCGTGGGTTGTGGTCAGGTCCGCGTCGAGCCGGCTGGCGAGGAACCGCCCAATCTGCCGTTCTGGTTCGGTGAAGGGGCGGGGCGCACCCCGGAGATGGCCGAAGCCATGCTGGCCTGCCTGGCCGGAACCGGCACGGGTTCCGGTCATGGGCGCCTGCATCCGGCCGCCTCGGCCATGCTGGCTGAAGCCGCCGGGGTACTGGGCGCCTTGCCTTGTGCCCGGCGCCTGATCATCGAACGCTTTGCCGATCCCGGCGGCGACAGGCACATCGTGCTGCACACGTTTGCCGGGGCGCGAATCAATCGCGCCTGGGGGCTGGCGTTGCGCAAGCGCTTCTGCCGTCAATTCAATTTCGAACTGCAGGCCGCGGCCACCGACGACGGCATCCTGATTTCGCTGGGCGTGACCAGCAGCTTCGAACTGGCCGATGTTGTCGGGTTCGTCCGGTCAGGCAATGTCGCCGACGTGCTCATCCAGGCCTTGCTGGACACGCCGCTGTTCGTGACACGCTTTCGATGGTGTGCCAACAACGCATTGATATTGCTGAAAAACGAGCTGACCGGACGGATACCGGCGCAACGCCAGCGCAGCCAGGCCGAGAACCTGATCGCCTGCGTGTTTCCGGACCAGCTTGCCTGCCTGGAAAATCTTGCCGGCCCGCGCCGGGTGCCGGATCATCCACTGGTGCAGCAGGCGCTGGCCGGCTGCCTGCACGACTACATGGACCTGCCCGGACTGGAACGGTTGCTGGCGCGCATTGAACATGGCGAGATCGAGATTCATGCGGTCGAGACCGGCCAGCCTTCGCCGCTGGCCCAGGCGCTGATCCATGCCCCGCGCCACAGCTATCTGGATGACGCCGCGGCCGAGGAACGGCGCACGCGCAATTTCGAAAAGCCCGCGGCGGCGCGTGCGGGCAATCGGCCGCGTCGCACGAAGGAGACTTCGGCACCGGCCTCGGCGCCGGTCGCCGCGGCTTCGGTGCCCGGCCGGCAACAGGCCGCGGGCCTTGCCGCGGGTATTGCCAGGCGACGGCCAAGTCCGGATGAGCTCGAGCGTCTGTTGCTCGAAGTGGGCTTTCTGACCGCAGCCGAGGGGGAAGCCGGGCTGGGCGTGGCCGGGCCGGTGCCCGCCGGCGGCTGGAGCCGGCATTTCACCGCGCTGGTGCGCGACAAGCGCGCGCTGACGGTTGCGGCGGGGCGCGATTCTCGCGGGCTGTGGATCGCCGCAGAGCGCGCGGGCTGGTTCATGGAGCTCGATCCCGCCCTGGAATTCCGGCCCTGGATCAGCGCTTCGCTGGTCGCCGAGGCGCCGGGCGATGCCGACACGGTGCTGGCGTGGCTGATCGAGGCCCGCAAGCGGATTGAGGGCGACAATGCGGCCGATACGGTTCGCCGCCTGCTGGGACTAGCGCAAGCATCAGAAAAGCCCGCCCAGGTTACGGGTATCTCCGATTAGTTGACCCATCCGTAGGAGCCGAATCCGTCGGCGATAATTCCTGACCCGTTCGCGCTTCGATACCGCTCCCTCACAAGACCCGCGGTTTCCTGATTCGGTCCAAGACTCAGCCACTGGCCGGCTGGTGGCAGGCGGGCAGTGGCGTCGCCTGCCGGCGAGCCGCGGGTCGATCGGCCTTGGGGTAAAAGCTCAGGTTCAAGGGAGCCTGGCTGCCACTGGTCTTGACGCCGGGGCAGTCGAACCTGAATGCCTTCCTTGAAGCCCGGCGGCCTCGGAGAGAAGCTGATAGCTCATCATCTGCCCCGCGACCCACGGCTCACCGCCAGGCAACACCGCTACCCGCTGACAGTTCGGTGCCACAGTCCTCACCCGACATCGCCGTACAGTTTTGATCCGGCCGAATCAGGCTTCAGGCACGGACTGCGCACGCCTGGGCCTTGGCCGGTTTTGACTTTTCTATTTACCATTTACCATTTACGAAAGCTCGATACGCTCTCCCGCGGTCATTGACGCCTCCGCCAGTGAACGGAGTCACCATCCCGCCGGAGCCACCATCCCACACAAGTGCCGAGACATTGAATTTCATGTGACCCCGGCGACGGAGTAACGACCGGTTTCCGTTACAATTGATCAGTTGCAAACAGGACCGGCCAGATGAGCCAGCAAAGCGAAGCCGTCGCCATTCCCCTCACCGTCAAGAGCGGTGAGAAAGTGCGCAAGCCGCAGGGTTTCACCGCCATCCGCGACGGCATCAAGGCGCGTCGCGGCGACGAGACGGAAGGCTTCGGCCGCAAGCCCGAGTGGTTGCGCGTGCGCTTGCCCTCGGGTGGCAAGTACGAGCAGGTCAAGACCAACGTCAACAAGAATCGCCTGGCCACGGTATGCCAGGAATCGAAATGCCCGAACATAGGCGAATGCTGGGCTGCCGGCACCGCGACCATCATGCTGATGGGCGATGTCTGCACCCGGGCCTGCCGCTTCTGCTCGGTCGATACCGGTAACCCGCGCGGCTGGCTGGATGCCGAGGAGCCGGCCAACGCCGCCGAGTCCGTACGCCTGATGGATCTCAAGTACATCGTGTTGACCTCGGTCGATCGCGATGACCTGCCCGACGGCGGCGCGCAGCACTACGCCGACTGCGTGCGCGCGATCAAGCGGGTCAATCCCGAAACCGCGGTCGAGGCATTGACGCCGGATTTCCAGGGACGATTGGAGTGCATCGAAACGGTGGTCGACTCGGGGCTGGAAGTATTCGCGCAGAACGTCGAGACCGTGCGCCGCCTGACCCACCCGGTGCGCGATCCGCGCGCCGGTTACGAGCAGACGCTGAAAGTGCTGCAACATGCCAAGCGCCATCGCCCGGAAGTATTGACCAAGACCAGCCTGATGCTGGGCCTGGGCGAGACCGATGACGAGGTGATCGAGTGCATGGACGACCTGCGCGCCATCGGCGTCGACATCGTCACCTTCGGTCAGTACCTGCGCCCGACCCGCAACCATCTGCCGGTGGAGCGCTATGTCACGCCTGAGTCCTTCCAGCGGCTGCGCGAGATCGGCCTGGAAAAAGGTTTTCTGGAAGTGGTATCCGGGCCGCTGGTGCGTTCCAGTTACCGTGCCGAGCGGGTGCTGGAAAAGAACAACTGCGGTCTCTGAGTGAACCCCAGCTGTCCCTGCTCGAATCGTCCCTCGCACGCGCAAAGAGGAACCTGATTATTTACATGTCTCAGCCATCCTTACGGCAAAAGCATGTTCATCCACAGATGAACACGGATGGACACGGATAATTTCGGATGGTAACTCCGTTCACTGGCGGAGGCGTCATTAACCGCGGGGGCGTATCGAGCGTTGCACCCAATTTTCAGCGGGGAGTGGTGTTGCCTGGTGGTGAGTCGTGGGTCGCGGGGCAGATGATGACCGATCAGCTTCTATCCGATGCCGCCGGCTTTCAAGGAAGGCATTCAGGATTGGATGCCCCCGGGTCAAGTCCAGTGGCAGCAAGGCTCCCTTGAGCCCCGACGTCGCCTGCACTGCCGACCGACCCGCGGCTCGCCGGCAGGCGACGCCACTGCCCGCCAGGCACGCCGGCCGGCCTCGCTGAAGATTGGCTGAGACACATAACCTGATCAGGACGAGGAATGGAAACGGGTCTGGCGGATCAATTAGCCTGGAATTGAGATGAATACGGACAGTCGTCAGCGGGAGCTGGAACGCCTGCGTGTGGTGCTGGAGCAGGCGCGGCGCGAGCAGCGGACCCTGACCTACCTGCAGGCCGCCGACGCCATCGGAATCATGCCGCCCAAGCGCATCCACAAGCTGACCCGGCTGGTCGAGATCCTGCTCAAGCTAGACAGCGACGCCGGACGGCTGCCGCTGGCGGCGCTGGTCGTCAGCCGGGCGCGTGGTGGGCTGCCGGCACCGGGCTTTTTTGACCGGGCCCGGCGGCTGGGCCTTTACGATGGTGGCGATCCGGCGCAGTTCCATGCCGATCTACTCGAATCACTGTTTCGCAATTCCTCGCAGTTCCCCGACCCTGACAACCGGAGCCCGACCTGATCATGAAACTTCTGCGAGCCGCCAGCGTTCTGGCGCTGATGATCGCGATTCTGGCCGGATGCGATCGCGCACCGCAACCCGAAACCAACGGGGCCGAGCCGCCGCGTGCCGAGAAACGCGAGTTCGTCGTATCGGCGCCGGCCGGGGAACGTGTCGATCCGTACTACTGGATCCGCGATGATGCACGCGCGGATCCTGACTTGATCGCATTGCTAGAGGCTGAGAATGCCTGGACCGAGGCAGCATTGGCCGGTCAGCAGGCGCTGATCGCCGATCTGGCCGCCGAGATGCGCGCGCGAATTCCCGAGGAGCAGACCAGCGCACCGTATTTCCGGAACGGTTACTGGTATTACACACGCTTCGAGGCCGGCGGGGAATATCCCATTCATGCGCGCCGCCAGGATGGCGTGGAGGTCGGAGAAGAGCTGTTGCTCGACGGCAATGCATTGGCCGAAGGGCGTGATTTCTTCCAGATCGGCCGCATGGATGTCAGTCCCGACGGTCGGCGGCTGGTCTGGCTGCAGGACGATGTGGGTCGACGCCAGTACCGGATGTTCATCAAGGAGCTGGAGTCGGGCGAAGTGTTCGATACCGGAATCAACCGGGTGTCTTCGGTCAGCTGGTCGGCCGACAGCCGCAGCGTGTTCTACGTGGAAAACGAGCCGGAAACCTTGCGCTCGTATCGGGTCCGGCGCTATTTTCCGGGCCCGTCGCCGCGCGACGAGATTGTCCACCAGGAGCTCGATGCCTCGTACTACACCTCGGTCGGCCGCACCCGTTCGGATCGCTTCAACTACGTATTCCTGCAATCGACCGAAACCACCGAGATGCGCGTGATCGACAGCGCCGAACCGGAAGCTGAACTGGAGATATTTCTGGCGCGCGAACGCGGCCACGAGTACGCTGCCGATCACGCCGGCGGGCGCTGGTATGTTCGCACCAACTGGCAGGCGCCGAATTACCGCATCATGGTGGCCGACGAGCCTGATCATGCCGATCGATCGGCCTGGCGCGACGTGATCGCACCTCGCCCGGAGGTGTTCATCGAGGAGTTCGATCCGTTCGCCGATTTCCTGGCCGTGGCCGAACGCGCCGATGGCCTTCGTCGCTTGCGTGTGCTCGAACATGCCACCGGCAACTCGCGAGTCATCGAGTTCGACGAACCCGTCTACGTCGCCCAGCTCGGCCGCAACCCCGGTGACGACACGCACCTGCTGCAGTTCATCTACACATCGATGACCACGCCGCGCCAGACTTTCGAATACGACATGCGCACCGGCGAGCGCCGGCTGATCGACCAGCTGGAAGTCCCCGGCGGCTTCGACGCGAACGACTACATTACCTGGCGCGTCTGGGTCGAGGCGCGTGACGGCACGCGCGTGCCGGTCTCGCTGCTGCGCCATCGCGATACGCCGCTGGATGGCAGCGCGCCGCTTTACCAATACGGCTACGGCTCCTACGGCAGTTCCATGGAGCCGGCGTTTTCCAGCGAACGCCTGAGCCTGGTCGATCGCGGTTTCGTGTTTGCCATCGCGCATGTCCGCGGTGGGCAGGAGCTGGGCCGGGAGTGGTACGAGCAGGGGCGGCTGAAGAACAAGATCAACACCTTTACCGATTTCATCGATGTCACAGACTGGCTGGTCGGACAGGGTCTGGTCGATGGCGAGCGGGTGTTTGCCATGGGCGGCAGCGCCGGCGGGCTGCTGATGGGCGCGGTCGCCAACATGGCGCCGGAAAAATACGCCGGCCTGGTGGCGCATGTGCCGTTCGTCGACGTCGTCACCACCATGCTCGACGAGTCCATTCCCCTGACGACCAACGAGTTCGATGAATGGGGCAATCCGAAGCTGCCGGATTTCTATCGCTACATGCTGTCTTATTCACCCTACGACAACGTCGAGAGGAAGGACTACCCCGCCATGCTGGTCACGACCGGCTTGTGGGATTCCCAGGTGCAGTACTGGGAGCCGGTCAAGTGGGTAGCGCGGCTGCGGGAACTGAAAACCGACGATCGTCCGCTGCTGCTCAAGATCAACATGGAGGCCGGCCACGGCGGCCAGTCCGGTCGTTTCCGGCGGCTGGAGCAGACTGCGCTGGAGTATGCCTTCATTCTCGACCGGGCCGGCGACTCATGACGGCCCAAGCCCGATGCGCTGGCTCCGGCTGAAGCTTCCCGGGAGCCGGAAGAGTTGTGCAGCAAGGACACGAATGACCCTGGCCAGGGAGCCTGACCTTACCTGGCAACCGAATGCGGCGTCTCGTTGTCACTCTGGGGAATCTCCAGAGCTTCGAGCGGTACAGGGCTGTGGATCACGTGACCCTGCATGAAGTCGATACCGATCTGCTTCAACCGCATGATCAGTTCCATCGATTCAACCGATTCGGCAACGGTTTTCAGTCCGGCGACCCGGGCGATTTCATGGATTGATCGGACCATGGCATGGTCCAGCTCGCTGTGGGCCAGCTCGCGCACGAAGCTGCCATCGATCTTGACCACATCGACCGGAAGCTGCTTCAGATAGTCGAACGTGGAAACCCCCTTGCCAAAGTCGTCCAGCGCGATTTCGCAGCCAAGGTCGCGGATGCGGCTGAAGAACTGCTGCGCTTCTTCCAGGCTGTGAATGGCTGCCGATTCGGTGATCTCGAAGCAGAGCTTCCCGGTCGGGATGCCGCTGTCACGGATCATGCCGACCAGATTTGGCAGGACTGAATCACAGTTGACCGATTGACCGGACAGGTTGATGTGCCAGGTCGATATGGAGGACAGTGAGTGATGAATGCGACCGATCTGATCGAGTGAATTTCGAATGACCCACTCGTCGAGCATGCGCGCGATGTGATAGCGCTCGGCCGATTCCACGAACTGGCCGGCGGTATGCAGCAGTCCATCCGCATCCAGCAGCCGAACCAGCAGTTCACAACGCCATTGCTCGCCGGCGTTCGGCATCATCAACTGGCCATGGAAACGCAGCCGGTCGCTGCTGATCGCGTCCTTGACCCGGTGCACCCACAACATCTGCTCCTGCCTTCGGGGTGCCGTATCGACCAGATCCGAGTGCACACGCACCTGGTTTCTGCCCTGCTCCTTGGCCTCGAAGCAGGCTAGATCGACCCGCTGCATCAACCAGGCGGCATCGTGCTTGCCCCGGTTGATCTCGACCAGACCAATGCTGGCTGAAACATTGATCGGCTGATCTTCCCAGAAGAATTCGAAGCCGCTGATGGTATCGCGCAGGCGGTTGGCAATCTGGGTTGCCATTTCGATCCCGCAATCGTGCAGGAGTACGCCGAACTCGTCGCCATCCAGACGCGCCAGCATGTCCTCGGCCCGCAGGCATTGCAGGATATTCTCGGCCAGTCGAACGAGGACCGCATCGCCGGCAAGATGGCCAAACGCATCATTGACGATCTTGAATTGGTCGAGGTCGATCAGGCCCAGGGCGTGTCGTCCCGAACCGGCATCGTGCTGATGCAGCAAGTGGTTGAGGGTTCGTTCGAATTCCCGGCGGTTCGGCAGCCCGGTCAGTTGGTCGTGTGCGGCCTGGTAGGCCAGCTCATCGGAAAGCGAGCGAGCCTCGGAGATGTTTTCAAGCACGGCAATCATCGAAGGCTCCTTGTTGCCGTTGCGCGAGAGCCTGGAAATGGAAAGCTTGCCCCAGATCGGGATATTGTCCGGGCGCAGATAGCGGCATTCGATTTCGGAGATTTCAGCGCCATCGGTCGCCAGCTTGTCGAGAAATCGGCGAAGCCCGGAGCGATCTCGCACGTCCGAGAAATCCGCCGGCGACTTGCCGAGAATTTCCTCGGCCCGGAGCTCAAGGAAGTCGCACAGTGAATTGTTGACCTGTTTCAGTTTGCCCTCGGAATCAATCAGGGCCATGCCGACCGGAGCGCGTTCGAACATCTGCCAGAAGCGTTTCTCCGAGTGACGAATGCCTCGATTGACCCAATGGAAAAGCAGGGCCAGTGCCGCGGTCAGCAAGATGATGGCCAGAACGCTGACCAGCATGGAGAGCTGGGTAATCCGGCGGCTTCCCCGGCTGACATGCTGCACGAACTGGTTGGTCCGGTCCAGGATCGACTGGTTGATCACGATCAGTTCGTGGCGAATCGAATCGATCTGGTCAATGTCCGGGCCGGCCTCGGCAGCGTGCAGGCGTTCCAGCTCGGATGCAAGTGCGGCCAGGCGAAGTATCCAGAAGTCCGTTTCCTGCCATTGCTCGATTGCGTCGCGAAACGGTGGGGTATCTGCCATCAGGCGCAGGTACCGGGTGATCACCGGCACATCTTCGGTCATGTCCTGGCGTCCGGTCGCGAAATGTTCCAGTACGCGTTGCCGGTCCGGCTGGTCCCGCATCGCCTCGATCCGGCCCAGGCGGTCGGTCAAGGGCGTATCGAGATGTCGTCTGGCGTTTTCGAGCAGTGCGCGTTCGCCGCTGGCCGCGTATCGATCCAGGTTGATGATGGAAAGATGAACATCGGACGACCAGCGCTGCTCAGCGGTCAGAAATGCGCGACTGGCCGACATCAGGTCGAGCATGAACAGGGTCAGCAGGCCGGTGCAGACAACCATTGCCGCCGTGGTCGCAACCAATACGGTCACTCGAAGCGGTTGCCTGTTCTTGCCCGGCACGCTCGGAGTGCTGATCAGTGGCAGCCACCGGCTCATCTGCAGGCCACCCCCGGTGCCCGATGATGATTCAGGAAGCCGGCTGAACTGCCGGGCTGCCGATCTTCCGGGCGTCCCTGACGTAAACTCAAGGTGTTGCACTGCCTGCCTTGATTACCCATAATCCCCATGTGTGAAGAATGCCACGTTTTGCCTGCCAGGTGATGAAGAATCGTCACAATAATTTTGCCAACGTGTTCAGTCCGGCACAGTGTGATCTGCTCGAAAACCTGCTCGATCCGGTCGCGCACGATCGCGATTGCGCAGAATTCCGCCTGAACCTGGCGCGTCTGGAGAACCTTCGCCGGAAGCTGCGCGAGGAATACAAGCGGATCGCGCGGAGCAGACGTGATGAGGGCACGGCGGTCGCAACCCTCGCCCGGCAGATCGAGATTCTGGATCTTGTCCATGCCCACAGCGCCCCCACGGCCGGAACCGGTGCCTGCTATTCGGACGAAAGTAACGAATAGCCTGTCAGTTGGCCGGGCGGATCCCCGTGCCTCATCCGGTCAAAAACCAGGTTCCAGAAGTACCGATCAAGCTCGCCGACTGCGCGGGTTTCGGCATTGACCAGGATGATCAGCCCGGTATCCAGCTCATGCGACAGCGAGATCTCGGCCCGGTAGCCGGCGACCCAGCCGCCGTGCCGGACCAGCCGGGTATCGCTCAACTGGTGAATTCGCCAACCCAGACCGTAGTGTGCATCGACCAGCAGATCGCGCCAGTTGCGTCCGTTGAGTTCGCCCCGGGTGCGGATTCTCGGGCGAGTGACCTCGCCTATCACGGCCGCATCGATCACGCCGGGCCGGTGACCCAGCATGGCATTGGCCCACTGTGCCATGTCGACGATGCCGGCATTGATGCCGGCGGCGGAAGACACCTGGTAGTAGGTCGACCGTGGACCTGCCTGGCGCCAGCCGAGGCGGGTCTTGAGATGCGGCTCGGCGCGGTTGCTGCTGGCCACGAAGGCTTCGAAGCCGACCGAGGCCCCGGCCATGCCCAGCGGGCCGAAGATTCGGCTCTCGAGCTGTTGCGTGAAAGTTTCCCCGGTGCCGGCTTCGATCACATCCTCGATCAGGCTGAAGATGTTGTTCTGGTAGCTGTAGCAGCGCCCCGGCGGGCACAAGGGTTCCAGCGTGCGGAATCGAGGCAGGATTTCCGCGCGCGCCATGCCTGCTTCGAGCAGGTTGTCGTAGGCGTTGCGAACGAAGCCCGAGCGTTGCCCCAGCACGTCTTCGACCGTCAGTTCCTGAGGGTCGGGGCGTAACTGGAACTGCGGCAGGTACTGGCTGACCGGTTTGTCGAGCGAAATGCGCAACTCGCCTGCCAGCATCGCCGCCAGCACACCGGAAAAGCCCTTGGAAAGCGATGCAATCCGGAATTCAGTGTTGTAATCCACCGGACGATTGCCGCCCAGCTCGGTGGTGCCGAAAGTGCCGATATCCAGAATCTGGCCGCGATGCACGATGGCCCATGCCCCACCGGGGACTCCCTCGCTTTGCAGCTCGGTTTCGAACTGGCTGCGGAACTGATCCTGCAAGGACACGCCCTGGGCTGTTGCCGTCGACCCCGTGGCAAAGGCAAGCGCTGCCAGCGCAAGCAGCTTCCCCAGGCATCCCGGCCGGCTCAGCACGTGCGATTCCTGCCGGAGTTCTTGGCCCGGAACAGATGCTCGTCGGCCCTGCGAAGAAAATCCGAAGGTTCGTTCATGTCGTCACTGCGTTCGGTCACGCCGATCGAAATGGTCATGTTCAGCACTTCGCCTTCGGCATCGAACGAATGCCGCTCGACCGCACACCGGATGGATTCAGCGCGTACTCGCGCTTGCTCGATTCCCAGATCCGGCATGATCAGGGCGAATTCCTCGCCACCCAGCCGGGCGAACAGCTCGCTGTCGGTGGCATGCTCCTTGAACAGGGCGGTGAGTTGGCGCAACACACTGTCGCCGGCCAGATGACCGAGCCGATCGTTGATGGACTTGAAGTGATCGATGTCGATGATGGCCAATGATGCCGGGCCATTGTTGCGGGCGAAGATGGCCTGCAGCGCCTCGATCGCACGGCTGCGGTTGTACAGGCCGGTCAGGCCGTCGCGAATCGCATCCTCGTGCAGTTTCTTGTGGTAATCGGCCTCGATATTGCCGGCATCGATGAACTTGAGGACGCACGCGCCGATTCGAATCTGATCGCCATCGCGCAGCGGGACCCGATCGATCACCTTGTTGTTGAGAAAGGTCAGGTTGGTCGAGCCAAGGTCACGCAACCAGAAATCGCTGCCGTGGCGGGTGATGCTGCAGTGCTTGCGCGAGACGCTGCGATCGTTGATGCAGAAGTCGCAATCCTCGCCGCGGCCGATTCTGAGCTCGGCGTCCCGCAACTGCAGCCTGGCACCAAGATGTTGGCCGCGAATGACCACCAGGCAGGGGATCTTCTGCCGCGTACCTGGCCGGGTCGTGCTGGCAAGCAGCGTCTCGTCGGCGGTAGGCGTTTCACCGTGAACAAATTTTGTCACTGGCATCTCGGTGGGTTCGGCTCGATCCGTGGATTGTAACCAAACGGAAGCCCTCCGGGCCAGTGCCCGCGTTGCAGCCGGCCCGTGAGCTTACTAAAGTGCAGCAAGTCGCTTGGTCGCAGCGTCCAGGGTCCGGTCGTCCTTGGCAAAGCAGAAGCGCAGGACGCGTTCATCGCGACCGTCGGCATGAAACACCGATACCGGAATGGCCGCAACGCCGGCCTCGCAGGTCAGCCATTCGGCCATTTCGGTGTCCGGCCGGTCGCTGATCCGGGAATATCCGGCAAGCTGGAAGTAGGTGCCCCGGCACGGCAGCAACTGCCAGTTCGAGTCTTGCAGTGCGGCGCGGAAATGGTCGCGTTTTTGCTGGTAGAAGGCCGGCAGCTCCAGGTGGAATGAGGGATCGGCCATGAACTCGGCAATCCCGTGCTGCATTGGCGTCGAGATTGCGAACGTAACATACTGATGTATCTTGCGAAATTCCGCCATCATTTCGGCCGGGGCGATGCAATAGCCGATCTTCCAGCCGGTGGTGTGGTAAGTCTTGCCGAACGACGAAACGACAAATGCCCGCTCGCGCAGAGCCTCGCGCCGGAGCAGGCTCTGATGTTCGCGGCCGTCGAAGATGATGTGCTCGTAGACCTCATCGGAGAGCAGAAAGGCCGCGCTGGATTCGACGATTCGCTCCAGCCCGTCCAGGTCCTCGGCGCTGAAGGCCGCGCCGGTGGGGTTGTGCGGGCTGTTGACCACGATCAGGCGGGTCTTGTCGCTCACGGCATCGGCCAGCCGGTCGAAGTCGATGCGGTAGTCGGGCGCCTGAAGGGGCAGGTGGATGCAGCGGCCGCCGGCCAGCTCCACGGCCGGCTCATAGCTGTCGTAGGCCGGGTCGAACACGATCACCTCGTCACCGGGCCGGACCACGGTCTGAATGGCCACGAACAGCGCCTCGGTGGCACCGCACGTGACGGTGACCTCGCGATCCATGTCGATCTCCGCGCCGTACAGCGCAGCGACCTTTTCGGCAATGCGCCGGCGCAGCAGCGGCACGCCCGGCATGGGCGCGTACTGGTTGTGGCCGGCCGCCATCGCCTCGGCCACCAGTTCGCGCAGTCGCTCGGGGCATTCGAAGTCCGGAAAGCCCTGCGACAGGTTGATCGCATCGTGCTCGGCGGCCATCTGCGACATGACCGCGAAAATGGTGGTCTTGACATTGGGCAGCCGCGATTGCGCGGCCAGATGGCTTGCCGGATTCATGGCCACTCCTCAGCCGGTTCTGATTTCGATGTCTGCGAAATCAGGATAACGCGGAAAGCGCTCGTCCGGCGCGGTGCCCGGGCGCACGATCTGGATTGCGCTCATGCCGGCCGCGGCCGCGGCCTCCAGTTCCGCACCGACATCCGAAAAGAACGCGATCCGGGCCGGTTCCAGGCCGATTTCGGCGGCGATGGCGCGGTAGGAGGCCGGTTCTTTCTTCGGCCCCGTGGTGGTGTCGAAAAAGCCGCCGAAACGGTCACGCAGGTCTCCGTAGTCGCTGTGCGCGAAATACAGTTGCTGGGCCTGGACCGAGCCGGAGGAATAGATATGAATCGGCAGCCCGGCGGCGTGCCGGCGCTCGATCCAGGCATGCGCGTCCGGGTACAGGTGGGCGGTGAAGTCGCCTTCTTCAAAGCCGCGCTTCCAGACCATGCCCTGCAGCGCCTTGAGCGGGGTGGCCTTGACGTCCTGGTCGATCCACTGCACAAGCTGATTGACGATTGCCTCGCGGTCGCCGGCATCGAGTCCAGCCTGCTCGGCGGTCGCCGCCAGTTCGGCCGCCACAGCCGGATCGTCGCCATGCTCGGCAATGAAGCCGGGCAGCGCCTTGCGCGCGTAGGGAAACAGGACCTGCTTGACGAACGAGATATCGGCAATCGTGCCCTCGATATCCAGCAGCACTGCGTCTGCGTCGATTTGTGTCATCAGGCGTGCAGCCGGTTGAAGCGCGAGGCGATGTCGCTGCCGGTGAACTTCGCCACCCAGCCTTCCGGGTTGTTGAACAGCCGGATGGCGGTAAATTCTGGCGCAGGCCCCATGTCGAACCAGTGCGGGGTGCCGGCCGGCACGCTGATCAGGTCGCCGCGCTCGCACAGCACTTCATAGACCTTGTCGCCGATATGCAGGCTGAACAGTCCCTTGCCGTTGACGAAGAACCGGACCTCGTCCTCGGCGTGGCGGTGCTCGTCGAGAAACTTCTTCCTGGCCGCCTCGCGCTCCGGGTGATCGGGAAACATGCTGACCACGTCCATGGCCTGGTAACCGCCTTCGGCCTTCAGCCATTCGATGTCGTCGGCGTAGGCGGCCAGGATGTCGTCCTGGCCGTCTTCGGGTGAGACGGCATGGCCGGCCTCCCAGCGCTCGAAGCGCACACCTGCCTGGCCCAGCCGCTCGGCGATCTCGCCGTGGTCGCGTGAGTGGAATTCCGGCGAGTCGGGCCGGTCGTCGGGGTAGATCGAAAGCTCGCTCATCGTTGCTCCATCAAGTGGCATTGCAGCAGGAAATCGAAGGCTTCCAGGTGGCGCGCGGCGTCGGCCACGCTGCGTCCCCAGGCATAGATGCCGTGACCGGCGATCAGGTAGCCTGGCGGCGCGGAATCGCGCGTCAGCCAGGGCTGCACGGCCTGTTCCAGCCTTTCGATGTTCTGATCATTGTCGACCACCGGCAGTTCAATCGCCCCCTCGTGCGTATCGATGCCGTCGAGTGCCTTGAGCAGCTCATAGCCCGCGAGCCGGATCGCGCCGTCGCTGCCCGCACGGCGCGAGGCGACCGTGGCATGCGGTGAATGTACGTGCAGCACGGCGCAAATGTCCGGAAACAGCCGGTAGATTTGCACGTGCAGGCCAGCCTCGGCCGAGGGCCGGGCCGCGTCGGTCGGCCGCCCGTCGGCAGCCAGCAGCATCAGGCCGGAAGGATCCAGCCGGCGCTTGTCCAAGCCTGAACGGGTGATCAGGATACGGCCATCATCCAGACGGATCGAGTAGTTGCCGCTGGTCGCCGGCGTCCAGCCGCGCGCCCCGAAATCGCGGGCGCGGCGGCACAGTTCTTCGGCTTCAGCGAATGCCGCAGGTTCATTCGTATTCTTCATTCAGGATTTCAGGATCAAAGTAGTAGTCCTTGCCATCCCGATGATAATGGAAGCCGAACAGGTAACGCTCCTCGGCCACAGTGTTGCTGTTGGAGAAGAAATACTGCTGGCCGGTGCCGCGCTCGAACGCGATATCGGGGCTTTCGGTCTTGGCATCCACCTCGCCCAGCGTGAAGCCGGCCTGGATGGAGGCCGGGTCCAGCGTGTAGATGATCCGGCACGGTCGCGGCACGCCGCGTTGTTCGCGCTTGTTGCGCACCTCTGGCACTTCTACCTGATACGGTTCCTGGTCGCCGGTGATCGTGATTGGAGCGCGCAGCACCACGGAATTTCCTTGCATGGTCGGTTGCCTCTTTTATGGTTGATGTTCGAGCAAAGTTGTTGAGCATTACTCGCGAAGTATCTGGTCGATCTGTTGTTGCAGTGCCAGCACTCTGTCGCCTTGCGGTTGCAGTCTTTCAGCCAGCGCGTGGCGCAGGCGCAGTTGGCTCAGGCGGGTTACCTGGCCGTGCGAGGACTGTTCCAGCAGGAGATCGAGTTCGTTGAGCACCTGGGCATCGATCTGCCCGGGAAAGGCCGAATCCAGGCCCAGCGCCAGTTCGACGGCGAGATCCCGCAGGCGGTCATCGGCCTCCGGTGAGCGCACGGCCGAGAGGGTCTCGGGCCAGAGTCGGTCCAGGCATTGCTGCCGCAGCATATCCGACTCGGTGCCGCTGGCGATTGCGGCCAGGCAATGGTGGTGGTCCAGCCAGTAGCCGGGCGGGAGGTCTCCGCTTTCGCTCAGTTGCTGCCGAATCTCATTGCCCAGCGCCGTCCATTGGCGCGCCTGCTCGGGTGGAGTCAGGGGGTTGCGCGCCAGCCGGAACGTGGTTCTGGCCAATGCGGCGCGGCGGCGCGGCTGGGTCGGGTCGTTGGCCACGATTTGCTGCTGCAGTTCCAGCGAACGCTGCCAATGCTCCAGGGCGGCCGCCGGGTCCCCGTGCAACTGGTAACTGTCACCCAGCAGGTCGCGCAACGTGGCTTCGTGGATCAGCGCGCGTTGGTCGTTGCTATGGGCGCGAAATTCGGTGACCAGTTCCAGGGCACGCTTGAACGCGGTTTGAGCGGCGCGCGGACGGCCCAGCCGGCTCTGAATGCGGGCCGTCCAGGAGAGCGTATTGGCCAGATCCATTACAACAACATCGTCGGGACCCTGCATCAGATTCATTCTGAGTTCAGCCACGTGCTGGAAATGATCCAGCGCCTGTTCGAGCTGCCCGCGCTGTTCAGCCAGCGTGCCGAGGTTGTTGTAGGCGTATCCGAGTTCTTCCGGCGCGCGCGGATCTTCCGGTGCGACTTCATTGAGCGCCTGGGCGCGTTCCAGGTACTTTTGCCAAAAGCGCTGGGTTGACACCAGCTCCCGCTGGCGGTAGCTGATCGCACCCCGCCAGAATGCGATATTGCCGCCTTCGAACAGGAAATCCGCGCGCAGCTCCGAATCTCGCTCCAGCCAGGGCCTTGCCAGTTCCTCGGCCTCGCTCAGTGCGCGTTCGGCCACGTCGAACTGTTGCCGGGTGACCTGGACTTCGCCCAGCGTCTTGAGCGCGCGAATCCGGTTCAGCACTGCCTGCGGTTGGTCGTCGCGATCCTGCCGGGCCAGGTATTCCAGCGCCTGCTGGCTGACTTCGTCGAGCAGGTCCAGCCTGCCGAGGGGACGCAGGTTTTCGGCAAAATCGCCCAGCATGAACTGCACCAGCCCTTCGGCATCGGCGCGCCGTTCGTCGGCCACCTGGCGTGCCTCGCGCGCCTGGTCCAGCCCGTGCAGTGCGGCCAGCATGCCCGCAACCAGCGATGCCAGCACCAGGCTGGCGGCGGCGGCGGCAACCTGGTGGCGCCGGATCCAGCAGCGGGTGGCGTAGCCGCGACCGCCGGCCATGGCCTGGACGGGCCGCGATTCCAGCCAGGCCCGGAGATCTTCCGCCAGCGCCGAGGCCGAATCGTAGCGCTGATCGGGTTCGTGGGAAAGCGCCTTGTGGGCGATCGCGACCAGTTCCCGCGGCGCGCCGTGCAGGCCGCGTGCAAGCGCCTGGATGGAGTCATCCACCGTCGCCTGGGTCTGGCCCAGCTCCATGGCCAGGCTCCGGCAACGCTGGTCACCGGAAATGGTGTGGAAATCCACGTCGGATTCCGGGTCCTGGTGCAGCAGTTCGGTCAGAATCGCGCCCAGTGCATAGACATCGGCCCGGGCATCGATGTCGCCCGTGCCGTTTCTGGATTGTTCGGGCGCCATGTAGGCCGGCGTGCCGCCATGGCCGGCGCGGGATCGCTCCCGCCGATTGACGCGAATATCCGAATCGACGCTGATGGCAATGCCGAAGTCGATGATCTTGGGGGTGTAGTTGCCCTCGGACTCGACAATCAGGATGTTGGTTGGTTTCAGATCGCGGTGGATCAGGCCGCGCTGGTGGGCATATTGCACGCCGCGGCAGATCTCGATCATCAGTTCGGCAGTCTGGCGCGGCGAAAGAGGTTTTTCCGCATGCAGCTCGTTCAGCGGCTTGCCGGGGACGTATTCCATCGCGAAGTACAGCACGTCGTCTGCCAGCCGGCCGGCATCGTGGATCTGGGCGATGTTCGTGTGACTCAGCCGTGCCAGTGCCTGGCGCTCGACCTCGAAATACGCCTCCATCATCGGTTTTTCGCGCTGGATACGCAAAAGCTTGATGGCGACCTCGCGTTGCAGCGGCTCGCTCTGTTCGGCCAGCCACACCACGCCCATTCCGCCCTTGCCCAGGAGACGCTTGAGCTGGTACGGGCCGATCCGCTGGCCTGGCGCCCACTCTGCAGCGGCTTGCGGATCGACCTCGCCCCCGGCCAGTTGCGTGGCCAGGCGGGTGTCCAGTTGCGAAGGGTCGCCCTGCGGGGGATCGCTGGTGCTCATGATCTTCTCCCTTGTCTGATCCCGATCTTATCAAATGGCTCAAGGTCTGCAACGAGAATCGAGAAGTTCATCGCCCCGTCGCGGGCGTATCCGTACCCGATCAGGCAGAAGACTCAGCCACCTGGGTAACGAAGCAGTAATCTCGTGAGCAGCCCGTGCAAAAACACAAAGCAGGACACGAAGAGCGCGAAGAAGGCACGAAGCTCACGAAGAAAATCCCTTTCGGAATTGAAACTTCGTGCTCTTCGTGCCTTCTTCGTGACCTTCGTGTCAATGCTTTTCAAGGAATCCTGTGCCTTTCGCTGATTTCAGAGAATGGCTGAAACACCGACATAATCGAGTATTTGTAAGGGCTGCCATGAGACAATATCCGGATGAAGCTTGGAGCCATTGTTTCGACGCTGCGCGCCGTGGTCGCGCTGATTCTGCTCAGCCTGAATACGGTGCTGCATGTCACGCCGCTGCTGCTGGTGGCCTTGCTCAAGGCGCTACTGCGATTTGGCTGGCTGCGCCGTCGGTTTGACATCCTGCTGATTGCAATCGCCGAGAGCTGGATTGCCGTCAACAGCTGGATGATCGATCACCTGTCCTCGACCGAAATCGAGGTCGATGGCCTGCCGGAACCGGACCGGCAAGGCCACATGCTGGTGGTCTGCAACCATCAGAGCTGGGTCGACATTCCGGTGTTGCAGAAGCTGTTCAACCGCCGGCTGCCGCTGCTGCGCTTTTTTCTGAAAAGCCAATTGATCTGGGTGCCACTGCTGGGTCTGGCCTGGTGGGCGCTTGATTTTCCGTTCATGAAGCGCTATTCGAAAGCGATGCTGGCAAGGCGTCCGGAACTGGCCGGTCGCGATGTGGAAGCCACGCGCCGGGCCTGCCGCAAGTTTCGCGAGATCCCGGTGGCGGTCATGAATTTCGTCGAGGGCACGCGGTTTACGCCGGAAAAGCACGCCGCGCAGAACTCACCCTACCGGCATCTGCTGAAACCGCGCAGCGGTGGGGTCGCGTTTGTGCTTGACGCCATGGCCGAATCCATCGACACCATCGTCGATGTCACGATTGCCTATCCCGGATTTACCGGCAAGCGCCCGGAGTTGCTCGACCTGTGCGCCAACCGGATCGACCGGATCCGGGTCTCGATCCGGACGCTGGAAGTGCCGGAATTCCTGCGCGGACTGGATTATCAGCACAATCCCGCGGACCGCGCGCGCTTTCAGGAATGGATCAACGAACTGTGGCGCAACAAGGACCGCCGGCTGGACGGCATGCTGGCCAGCCAGGGGAGTTGAATCAGCCCTTGCCGCGGGTGCGGGTCTTGTCCTTTTTCGCGTTCTTTTCCAGAAAGCTGATGATCATGCCGGCGACATCCCGGCCGGTGGCGGTTTCGATGCCCTCCAGCCCGGGCGAGGAATTGACTTCCATCACCAGCGGCCCGTGATTGGAGCGCAACAGATCCACCCCGGACACATTCAGGCCCATGATGCGGGCTGCGCGTACCGCCGTGGATCGCTCCTCGGGCGTGATCTTGATCAGGCTTGCTGTACCGCCGCGGTGCAGGTTGGAGCGGAATTCGCCGGGCTTGGCCTGGCGCTTGATCGAGGCGACCACCTTGTCGCCAACCACGAAGCAGCGGATATCGGCACCGCCGGCCTCCTTGATGTATTCCTGAACCATGATGGAGACATTCAGGCCCATGAACGCCTCGAGCACGCTTTCGGCCGCCTTCTTGGTCTCGCACAGCACCACGCCGATGCCCTGGGTGCCTTCCAGCAGTTTGACCACCAGCGGCGCGCCGCCGACCATCTGGATCAGGTCGCCGATGTCGTCGGTGGCATTGGCAAAGCCGGTCACCGGCAGGCCGATGCCGCGTCTTGACAGCAACTGCAGCGAGCGCAGTTTGTCGCGCGAGCGGGTCACCGCAACCGATTCGTTGAGCGGGAATGTGCCCATCATCTCGAACTGGCGCAGCACCGCCGTACCGTAGAACGTGATCGATGCGCCGATGCGCGGGATCACCGCGTCGAATTCTTCCAGCACCTCGCCGCGGTAGTGCATGGTCGGACGGTGCGAGGCGATCGACATGTAGCAGCGAAGTGTATCGACCACGCGCGCCTCATGTCCGCGTTCCTTTGCGGCCTCGACCAGTCGTCGGGTCGAGTAGATGTTGCGTGATCGGGACAGAATGGCGATATTCATCAGAAGTTTTCCGAATCGAGACGAGGCTTGCCCTGAAGAAAGGTCCGGGCCGGATAGACCAGCGCGTGGTCTTTCATGGCCGCTCGGCCGAGCAGCATGCGATAACGCATTTTCGCACGGTTGGTCAGCGTGATGTCGACGCTCCAGCGGTTGTGGCCGATGATCAGGTCGGTGCAAATGGTGTAGCGTTCCTGGTGCTGGCCGGAACTGGAGCGCACCACGCGCACGCCGCGAAGATCGGCCTCGCACAATTGCCACAGATCCGGATGGGCGTGGCTGGCATGGACCCGAAAGCGGACCCGATTGACCCCGTTATCGGAAAAACGCTCGATCCGGCTGGCATGAAGGGCGCAGGATTTGGCCCCGGTATCGGTGCGAGCGCGCAGCCCTGTGATGCCCAGTTCCGGCAGCGCCACCCACTCGCAGGCGCCGATGATCATGTTGGGTTCGCGATGGACTTGCACGAGCTGGCCTCTCCCTGACTTTCGCGCATTGTAGACCCGGGCCACGCCCAGGGCATAGTTTCCGGGAGTGCCGGCCACGTGGGGCCGGCCTACTCGGCTTGAGGTGGAGTAGACCCGGGCCACGCCCCGGGCGTAGTTCCTGCGCCATGAAGTGGAGTAGGCCCGGGCCACGCCCCGGGCGTAGTTTCTGCGCCATGAAGTGGAGTAGGCCCGGGCCACGCCCCGGGCGAATGCATTCGAGCTTCCGGACCAGAAAAATTCTCGCAGAGACGCAGAGACGCAGAGTGAAAACCGAATCAAGGGTTCCTCTGCGTCTCTGCGGCTCTGCGAGAGATTCAACTTCGCTTTAGCCGTCCCGGGAGACCAACCCTCACGGCCGCCAAGGTACAATTCCCGGTTTGCAACGAGAGCCCTTGATTGCCATGGAACAGACTGCCCTGAAAGCCCTTCACTCCGACCTTGCCAACCGAGCCGAGTCGCTCAGGAGGTATCTTTGACTACGATGGCAAGGTAGAACGGTTCGAGGAAGTCAACCGCGAGCTGGAGCAGCCGGATGTCTGGAACGACGCCGAGCGCGCCCAGGAATTGAACAAGGAACGCTCGGCGCTGGAAAAATCGATTGCAGCCCAGCGCGAGGTAATCGACGGCACGCGTGACGCCGGCGACCTGCTGGAGATGGCCATCGAGGAAGACGACCCGGATACTCTGGCCAGCGTCGAGACCGACCTGAGGCGACTGGAAGGCAAGCTCGGTGCGCTGGAATTTCAGCGCATGTTCTCCGGCGAGATGGACAACCGGCCGTGTTTCATCGACATCCAGGCCGGCTCCGGCGGCACCGAGGCCCAGGACTGGGCCGAGATGCTGCTGCGAATGTACCTGCGCTGGGCCGAGGCTCGCGGCTGGGATGTCGAGGTGATCGAAGTCTCCGAGGCCGAGGTCGCCGGAATCAAGAGCGCGACCATCCGGGTCGAGGGCGAATACGCCTACGGCTGGTGCCGCACCGAGACCGGCGTGCACCGGCTGGTGCGCAAGTCGCCGTTCGACTCGGGCAACCGCCGGCACACGTCATTCGCCAGCGTATTCGTGAGCCCGGAAATCGACGACAACATCGAAATCGAAATCGACCCGTCGGATCTGCGAATCGATGTCTACCGCGCCTCCGGCGCCGGCGGCCAGCACGTCAACAAGACCGAATCGGCCGTGCGCCTGACCCACGAGCCCTCCGGCATCGTGGTCCAGTGCCAGACTGATCGCTCGCAGCACAAGAACCGCGAGCGCGCGATGAGCCAGCTACGCGCCAAGCTCTACGAGCTGGAGATCCAGAAGCAGCGCGAACAGGCCCAGGCCGCCGAGGATGAAAAGGCCGACATCGGCTGGGGCAGCCAGATCCGCAACTACGTGCTCGACCAGTCGCGCATCAAGGACTTGAGAACCGGCGTCGAACGCACCGACACCCAGAAAGTCCTCGACGGCGACCTCGACGAATTCGTTGCCGCGTCGTTGAAGCAGGGGTTGCAGTGAAAACCCCTTTTTGGAACCGCAGATGAACGCAGATGAACGCGGATGAGAAGCGAACGGCTTTTAAAAGCTGGACACGAAGACCACGAAGAAGGCACGAAGGACACGAAGAAAAAGAAAAGAGAAAACGGTTATTCGAGAATTCAGAATCTCTTCAAGGATTTTTGTTCCCCTTCGTGCTCTTCGTGCCTTCTTCGTGCCCTTCGTGTAACGCTTTTTGAATTTCATCTGCGTTCATCCGCGTTCATCTGCGGTAAATAAACGGATTTTGATATGACCGACCACAACACCACCGATCACCACGACGAGAACCGCCTGATTGCCGAGCGGCGGGCGAAGCTGGCTGCGTTGCGGGAGCAGGGCCAGGCATTCCCCAATACGTTCAAGCCCGACCACACGGCCGCCGGACTGCTGGAGGCTTATGGCGATGCCGAGGCCTGGTCGCAGGAAAGGCTCGAAGCCGAGCCGGTATCGGTCTCGGTGGCCGGGCGCATGCTGTCGCGCCGGATCATGGGCAAGGCGGCGTTCGTGCACATTCGCGACCGTTCGGGCCGGCAGATCCAGTTGTATTTGCGCCGCGACGATCTGCCCGAAGGCGTCTACCAGGCCTTCAAGCACTGGGATGTCGGCGATATTGTCGGTGCCCGGGGCGTGCTGATGCGGACGAAGACCGGCGAGCTCAGCGTGCACGCCGATCGAGTGGAGCTGCTGGTCAAGTCGCTCAGGCCGCTGCCGGAGAAGTGGCACGGGCTCACCGACCAGGAAACCCGCTATCGCCAGCGCTATGTGGACCTGATCGCCAATCCGGAGGTGCGCGAGACTTTCCTGACCCGGGCGAAGATCGTGCGCATGATCCGCGAGTTTCTCGAAGCCCGCGAGTTTCTCGAAGTCGAAACGCCGATGATGCACCATATCCCCGGCGGCGCCACGGCGCGCCCGTTCGTCACCCATCACAACGCGCTGGATCTCGACCTGTTCCTGCGCGTGGCCCCCGAGTTGCATCTCAAGCGCCTCGTGGTCGGCGGGCTGGAGCGAGTCTACGAGATCAACCGCAACTTCAGAAACGAGGGCGTCTCGACCCGGCACAACCCCGAGTTCACGATGCTGGAGTTCTACTGGGCCTACGCCGACTACAACGACCTGATGGATCTGACCGAGGCCATGCTGCGCGAGATCGCGGGCGAGCTGGGTCGGGACGGCAAGGTTGAATACCAGGGTGAAGTCATCGATTTCGGGCACGCATTCGCCCGCAAGAGCGTGGAAGAGGCGGTGCTGGAGTTCAACCCGGATCTGGAAACCGCACAGCTTCGCGATGCCGCGGCCTTGCGTGAAATCTGCACGCGCCTGGACATCCACACCGAAGCCGGTTGGGGCTGGGGCAAGCTCTTGCTGGAAGTGTTCGAAAAGACGGTCGAGGAAAAGCTCATTCAGCCGACCTTCATCACCGGCTACCCGACCGAGGTCTCGCCGCTGTCGCGCAGAAATGACGACGACCCGGAAATCACCGATCGCTTCGAGCTGTTCATCGCCGGGCGCGAGATCGCGAATGGTTTTTCCGAGCTCAATGACCCGGAAGACCAGGCCGAGCGCTTCCGCGCCCAGGTGGAATCAAGAGACGCCGGCGACGCCGAGGCCATGCACTTCGACGCCGACTACATCCGCGCGCTGGAATACGGCCTGCCGCCGACCGGCGGCGAAGGCATCGGCATCGACCGCCTGGTCATGCTGTTCACCAACTCTGCATCGATCCGCGACGTGCTGCTGTTCCCCTACCTGCGGCCCGAAGTCGAATAACCGGCGAGAAAGGACGCGGAGAATATGTGGTGGATAAGCGGAGCGCATCCACCAGCAACCCGGGCGACCGGATTCAGCCGATGAACGGGCTGGCCTCACCGACGTGAGTCAGCGTCAGCCTGTGCATGGCGCGCGTGCAGGCAACATACAGCAGGTTGCGGTCCATGTCGTCGGAGTAGTTGCCGGAATCGGCTTCGGGTACGACCACGCGGTCGAATTCCAGGCCCTTGGCCAGGTGCGCGCTGAGCACGATCACGCCGCTGGCAAAGGCCGCGCTGTGGGTGTCCAGCAGCTGGATCGCATCGAGCCGCTTCGAAAGCATCTTGTGCAGGTGCGCTGCCTGACGGCGGGTCTTGCAGATTAGGCCCAAGCTCTTGTGGTCGGAGCCCCGGAATGCCTCGATGCGCTCGACCATGGCGTCGATTTCCTTCGCCCGGCTGGTGCAGGCCAGCACTTCCGGCGCCGGGCCGTGGCGCTCGATCACTTCCAGCGCAGGGTTGGGCGAGATGCGGTCTGCAAAGTGCGCGATCTCGCTGGTCGAGCGAAAGGTCTTGTTCAGCGCCACACAGGTTGCGCCGCCGAAGGCCTCGCGGATCAGCTCGGCGGTCGAGGCGCTGTAGGGGTTGACCGACTGCCAGGCATCGCCCAGGATGGTCATGCGGCAATCGAACAGCCGGGCGATGATCGCGTACTGCACCGGGGTAGGGTCCTGCATCTCGTCGATCAGCAGGTGGCGGACTTCGCGGTAGGGTGAGCGCACGCCTTCCAGCTGCATCTTCAGAAAGATCAGCGGAAACACGTCGGCGTATTCCAGCTTGCCCCCGGCCGGCCTGAACATCTCGGGCCGGCCCAGCCATTCGTAGAAGCCCTGGTAGGCCTGGCGCAGGGTCTTCTCATTGACCCGGTCGCGGATTGCCTCGCGCAGCTCGCGTACCTCGTCGGGGGTCAGCTCGTAGTTGTATTCCAGCGCCACCTTGCGCGTGATCTCGTGGGTGGTCTGGGCGACGCGCTGACTGATCGGCAGGCGCTTGTGCTTGGCGAACACCCCGGCCATCAGGAAGCCCGGCACCAGGCGTCGGGCCAGCCACAGATCCTCGTCGCGAAAGCGCGACTTCTCGACGTGTTCGGCGTAACGTCGGAGACTTCGCAGGAACTCCGGCTCGGCCTTGAAGCGTATCCGTTCCTTCAACCCGCTGTCCTTGCCGGTCAGCAGCATCTCGGTCTGCTCGAAGAAGGTCTGGAAGCGATATTGACTTTCCAGCAGCGAATCGGCCAGGTCTTCCATGCCGATCTCACGCACTTCCTCTTCGCCGAGCTCGGGCAGCACGTTGGCAATGTAGTCGGCGAACACACGGTTGGGAGAGAGGATCAGGATGTCCTGCGACGACAGCGTATCGCGATAGCGGTACAGCAGGAAGGCAATGCGGTGCAGTGCAATCGAGGTCTTGCCCGAGCCGGCCACGCCCTGAATGACCAGGATGCGCGCGTCCTCGTTGCGGATGATGGCGTTCTGGTCGCGCTGGATGGTTGCGACGATTTCGCGCATGTGCGCATCGGAAGATTCATTGAGCGTTTCCAGCAACACGTCGTCGACCACGTTGACCGCCGAGTCGATCATCAGCTCGATGTTGTGGTAGCGGATGCGGAACTGGCGCTTGCGCTCGATGGTGCCGGCCACGGGGCCGTTCGGGGTCAGGTAGCGGCCGGGGCCGGTCTCGAAGTCATAGAACAGGGTGGCCACCGGCGCGCGCCAGTCGTAGACCAGTGTCTGGCCGGCTTCATCGTCCTGGAAATGGTGGACGCCGATGTAATGGGACCGTACATCGTCGCTGCCGTCGATGCGGAAATCGAAGCGGCCAAACCATGGCGATTTCTTCAGCTTGTGCAGCCGCGTGCGCTGCCGGCCCAGGGCCTCGCCCTGGAGTGCGGACTGCTCGATCGACTGGCGGCTGGAGATCTTCTCGGCAAAATCCATCTCGCGCCGTTGCTCCCACATGTATTCGACCTGGTCCTTGACATCCTGGTTGTAGGCACGCATGCGCCGCTCGATCTCGCCCAGCGCCGCGTCCAGGCTTGCCTGCATGGCGTCCAGTCGCGCCTGTTCTTCTGCGCGGGTCTGGGCATCGGGTCTGGATTGAGTGGTCATCCGGGGATTCGGCCATGAAAAACCCGTCATTATCGCGGATTCAGGCTCTCGCCGCCAGTGCGATGCAGGCGCAAGCGGCGGGAGGGTCCAGGGATCAGGGATCAGGGATCAGGGATCAGGGATCAGGGATCAGGGATCAGGGATCATGATGGATGCGTCTGCCGGCATCTCCGGCGCACTTCATGGCGATTTTGCGTTGTGATTCCCATAGCTTGGAATCGGGGAACAGCGCGGGAAAAATAAAAAAAAGGGCCGCCGGGGAGAGCGGCCCAAAAATGGCTTGATTGAGGATCAAGCCCGGGGAACTGCCATTTCACGCAGAGGGTTGCAGTTTGAGGTGGAGCCCGAATCTGGAGTCACGAGCCCTGGAGTCACGACTCGATCTGGCAGTACTCCGCAACCGCTGCCTGGTACTCACTGCGATCGAGTCCCTGTTCGCTCCGGGTATCGATGTTGTCGTAGTTTGCTGCCAGGCAGGGCAGGGCCGCGGCTTCACTTCTCGAGATATAGCCATCTGCGTCGGTGTCCAGCTCTTCGAAAGATGGAACCTGAGCCAGCGCGAAGGTGGCCAGCGTGAGAATCAGCATCAATGTCACGAGTTGGATAATACGCATGATGAACTCCTTTACCGGTTTGAGGTTTCGAGTCTGAAGCCCGGCCGTAGCGGATCGGGTTCGCCATCCATGATGCAACCTGTGTGCCAGAAGATTATTCAGTAATTAAAACAATAACATACGAAAATCAGGAAGAAATCCGGCCCGCAATGTGTTGCCTATGAACGACAGCAGAGAAGCTGGATCCAGGAAAAAGCCGACAGATAGAGGCGATACGGCTGTCGCCGAATTACGACAGCGTCAGGATTCTGCCTTGAATGCTGCCGGATCGAGATGGTGGCGCTTGAGCAGCCGATAGAATTCGGTACGGTTGCGTTGCGCCAGCAGGGCGGCTTCGCGGACGTTGCCCGAGGTCAGCCTGAGCGCCCGGACCAGGTAGTCGCGCTCGAACGCGTTGCGCGCATCGACCAGTGACGGCATGGCAGTGGACTCTTCGCGCAGCGCCCGCTGGACCAGGTCGGCCGGGATCGGGCCCTTGCGGCAAAGCGTGACCGCCTGTTCCACCACGTTGCGCAACTGCCGGATGTTGCCCGGCCAGTGGTAACTGACCAGCGCGCGGATTGCCTCGCGTGAAAAGCCCGAGATCCGGCGCGAGCGCGGCAAGTCATGAGTCAGTTCCTGCAGAAAATGATTGGCCAGCAACGGCACATCCTCGCGCCTGTGCCTCAGTGGCGGCACTTCCAGCGATACGACGTTGAGGCGGTAGTACAGGTCTTCGCGAAACTCGTTTTGCGTCAGCGCCTGTTCAAGATCGCGATGCGTGGCCGAAACCAGGCGCGCGTCGATTTCGATTTCGCTGTCGGCGCCCACCGGCCGGACCCGGCGTTCCTGCACCGCACGCAGCAGTTTCCCCTGGAACGGCAGCGGCATGTCTCCGATTTCGTCGAGAAACAGCGTCCCTCCGCGGGCATGCGCGAACAGGCCTTCACGAGCTTTTTCGGCGCCGGTGAATGCGCCGCGGGTATGGCCGAACAACTCCGCCTCCAGCAGTTCGGCGGGGACCGCGCTGCAGTTGAGGGCGACAAAGCGGGCCTTGGAGCGCGCGCTGGATTCATGCACGGCGCGGGCCAGCAGCTCCTTGCCGGTGCCGCTTTCTCCGATGATCATGACGCTGGCGTCGGTTTGCGCGATCAGCTCCACTTCGTCCAGCAGTTTTTTCATGACCGGACTGCGGGTCACGATCCCGGCGCGCCATGCACTTTCCGAACCCCGGCTGCCCGAAGCCGCCACCGCTTCCCGAACGGCGAGCAGCAGTTTGCTGCTGTCGAATGGTTTGGTGAGAAATGCAAACGCGCCTTCGCGAGTCGCATCGACCGCATCCGGGATCGTGCCGTGGGCGGTCATGATGATGACCGGCAGCGTGGGTTGCTCTTCGCGCAGTTGGCGAAACAGCGCCATTCCGTCCATTCCCTGCATGCGCAGATCGGTCACGACCACGTCCGGCATGCGGGTCGCCACCACTCCCAGCGCCTCCGCGGCACTCTCGGCCGTTTCGACTTCGAATCCGCCGGACTCCAGGCGCAGCGCCAGCAGTCTGAGCAGGCTAGGGTCGTCGTCGACCAGCACCACGGTGCCGGCCCCTGCTGATTTTTCCGCTTCACTCATCGGTGTTGGCTTCGGTTGTGGTCGCCTGAATTCTGGCTTTCCCGTTCGGATTCCAGCGTGCCGTCGATCTGTCGCAATGCGTGGAGTTTTTCCTGCAGCACGCGGTAGTTCTCCTTCATTTGCTCCAGCGCGTCGGCCTGGACCTTCAGATGGGAATCGAGGGCGAGCACTTGCCCCGCATGCTCGACGACCAGTCTGAGAACCCGATGGGCATCCGGCGTCAGTTCACTGCCGACCGAACCAAGCAGCGGCGTGAGTTTGGAGCTGCCCTGGCGAAGATCGCGGTGTTGTGCCGGACCATAGATCAGCAGCAGCCCTGTTTCCAGGCACGCCAGCGGATCATCCGCCGACTCAAGTCCTGCAAGCAGCAGGCCCGTGCTGTCGGCGCTGAGGGTACGGAAGCGCTCGATGCGATCGAGAATATCCATGGCCGAAACGGGCTGCGCGCCGGCGGCACCGGGCGGCCGGACCAAAGCCTGCCGATCATCGGCGCCAGTGGCCGGAACCGTAACGAAAACTGCGCACAGCCCCGCGAGCAGGATCAAGGAAAAAGTGCCGGACTTGTTCATGTTCTCTGGTGCTCCGGTTGAACAGCGGGAAGGCTGATCCTGAAGGTCGTGCTCCAGCCATCACGGCGAACCCAGTAAACCTCCCCGCCAAGCGTATGCAGCAGATCGCGGGCAATTGCCAGACCCAGGCCGGTGCCCGGGATCGCGCCTTGTTCGTGCCTGCCGCGGTAGAACGGATCAAACAACCGTGGACGCTCCGCTGCAGGAATTTCCGGACCCTGATTCGAAACCTCGATCTGCACCGTCTGGCCCTCCCGATAACAGCGTACTCCGATCCGTCCGCCGGCCGGAGAGAATTTAACGGCATTGGACACCAGGTTGTCCAGTGATGTTCGCAGCATGTCCGGGTCCGTCAACATCTCCAGATCATCGTCCAGGCAGGTATCCAGCACCAGTTCGCGAGCCTGAAGCGCGAAGGCCTGGTCGGCAAGCACCCGTCTTGTCAACTCGGCCGTGCGAAAAGCCTTCGGACGCAACTTCATCTCGGTGGTCATGAGCCGGTTGAAGCGCAACAGAGATTCAATCTGCTGCTGAAGCCGTTTACCGTTGCTCTTGAGAATCGACAGCACCTCGCGCTGCCGGGGTGCGAGCACGCCAAACACTTCATCGTCGAGCAGGCTGACCCCTTCCTGCAACGCGCTCAACGGGGTCTTGAGCTCATGCGAAACCTGGGCAATGAACTGCTGGCGCTCCTTCGCGGCCCGGTCGAGCTTGCGGCGTGCCCATCGTAGCCGAACCGAGAGTGCGCGCAGATCGCGCGGCGAGCGGATTTCCGGGATGGGTTCGGAAGAAGGCCGTGTCAGCAGGCGTATGCCGTGGTCCAGCTTGCGCAGCGGCCGGTTGAGCAGATTGGCCAGCAGCATCGCCATCACCAGCGCGAACGGAATGATCAGCACCAGTTGCACCTGGGTTGCCCGGCGAGCCTGTTGCCCCAGGTCCCGAAGCCGGTCGAGTTCGGCATTGACCGCCTGGTCGTTGCGTGCGAGCAGGTCGGAAACCAGTTGTCCGGTCTGCTGGAACGCATCATTCAGACCCTGCGTGGGCGTTCCGGCTCCCTGTTGCAATATCAGAACCGAAAGCCTGTCCGCGCTGGATTGCAGTTGCTGCCGTGCCGATACGATCTCGGGCGTGGCCTCGAACGCCGCACTTGCATTCAGTTGTGTCCGGAAGCTCGAGTGGCGGGAATCGAGCCGCTCCAGCGCCTCCTGGTCGCGGAGAATCTGGAACAGGCGTGCGGCCC
>SR_TP_S13solDRAFT_1000105_pt1 | contig 44843 bp, 38 predicted proteins | sample SodReaTP_S13sol_FD_11159 | JGI IMG/M metagenome (IMG submission 11159) | reverse complement strand
GCCCGGAGTGGCCGCCCACGCTTCCAATCGGATCGAAATGCGGTTAGAATTGCGCGGCTAAGGACTTGGAAATTGTCGGGTTAGTGCCCGGCTTTCGATACAGGAGTTTTGAATGGTCAAGATCAGACTGGCTCGCGGTGGCGCGAAGAAGCAACCCTTCTATCACATCATCGTTACCGACAGCCGAAATCGCCGTGACGGGCGCAACATCGAACGACTGGGCTTCTTCAATCCGGTCGCCCGTGGCAATGACGAGCGTCTGCGCGTCAACCGCGAGCGCATCGATCACTGGGTTGGCCAGGGCGCTCAGGTATCCGAGCGCGTCTCCCATCTGCTGATCGAAGCAGCAAAAGCGGGCGAAAAGCCGGCCGCCTGAGCCGGGCGCCAGCCTGCTGCCATGCCCCGCGAAGACGGCCGAACCGAGTTGGGCCGGATTGAATTGGGCCGAATTGCGGGACCGTGGGGCATTGCCGGCTGGGTGCGCATTCACTCGCGCACCGATCCTGCCGAGAATATTTTCGACTACCAGCCCTGGCATGCAGAAGGCATGCCGGAGGGCGTGCGCGTGCTTGAGTGGCGTCGACAGGGGCACCGGCTGGTCGCGCGCCTCGAAGGGGTCGATGATCGCACGGCAGCCGAAGCAATTGCCGGGGTTTCCCTTTCGATTGATCGCGGGCAGTTGCCCGAGCCGGAACCGGGCTCCTGGTACTGGCGCGATCTGATCGGACTTCGGATCGTCAATCTTCAGGGCGAGGACCTCGGCCGGGTTACCGGGCTGCTCGATGCCGGCGCGCATGACGTCCTGGTGGCCGACCGATCCGAATCCGGGTCGGAAGTGTTGATTCCATTCGTACTCGAAAAAGTCGTCAAGTCGGTGGATCTGCCGTCCGGCACAATCGAAGTCGACTGGGATTCCAGCTGGATCTGATCGCATGCTTCGCGAAATTCACGTCGTCACGCTGTTTCCCGACTGGTTTGGCCATTTCAGTGAGCTGGGCCTGACCGGGCGAGCGATTGCCGATGGCCGCATCACGCTGCGCTGCTTTGATCCACGCGAACACGCCCAGGGCGTACACCGCAGCGTCGATGACCGCCCCTACGGCGGCGGGCCGGGCATGGTGATGCGACCGGAGCCGCTGGCCAGGGCAATCGAGGAAGCGCGCAAGGGCTCGGATTGCCCGGTCTCGGGCCTGTCGCCACAGGGGCGTACCCTGACCCAGAGCGCCGTCGAAATGCTGGCCGGCCGGGCCCGCCTGACGCTGGTCTGCGGCCGCTACGAGGGCATCGACGAGCGCGTCAACGAGGCCCTGATCGACGAGGAATGGTCGCTGGGTGATTTCGTGCTGTCCGGGGGCGAATATGCAGCCGCGGCGTTGATGGATGCCGTGATCCGGCTGCAGCCGGGGGTGCTCGGACATGAGCTCTCGGCGGTCCAGGATTCATTCAGCGACGGCTTGCTGGATTGCCCGCATTACACGCGCCCGGAAGTCTGGCGTGATCGCCGGGTACCCGAAGTCCTGCTCAGTGGCGATCATGCCGAAATCGCACGCTGGCGCCGTCGCCAGGCGCTGGCTAGAACGGCGGCGCGTCGGCCCGACCTGCTGAAAACCGCCGAACTGGACCCTGAAGACAGCGACTGGCTGGCCGACGGTGCTGAGTCAACCGCACCCAGGCGAAAACCTTGAGGCCGCAGCATACGGATTCCTGATTTGGTATGTGTCTCAGACATCGTTACTGCAAAAAGCATGTTGATCCACAGATGGATACGGATGGTTTTGGAATGGTGACTCCGTTCGCTGGCGCGGGCGTCATGGAGTTCTGGCGGTGTATAGAGCTTTCGTAAATCGTAAATGGTAAATCGTAAATGAAAGTCAAAACCGGCCTGGGCCTGTGGCGCGGGTGTCTTTTCGGTTCGGGCTTCCATGCGGGTCAGGATGATCGGGGGACGCCGGTTGGGGGGGCAGGAGCGTTGCACCCAACTTTCAGCGGGGAGTGGTGTTGCCTGGTGGTGAGTGGTGGGTCGCGGGGCAGACGATGATCTATCAGCCTCTATCCGACGCCGCCGGGTTTCAAGGAAAGCATTCAGGCTCGGATGCCCCCGTGTCAAGTCCAGTGGCGCCCTGGCTCCATTGAGCTCGAGTTTTTGCCGCAAGGCCGATCGACCCGCGGCTCGCCGGCAGGCGACGCCGCTGCCCGCCAGCCTCCCCGGCCGGCCTCTCTGGCGATTGGCTGAGGCACGTACCTGAACAGGTACAGATCTGCGCAGATTATTGAGTTTATTGAGAAAAAGAAATATTACGCGGATTGGGGTGCGCAGCGCATGGGACAACACCAGGTTATCCGCCATGGAATCCTGGCAAAATTGGCCGGGGCTATTGCGTCGGATGTGTCGTCGGGGCTATAATAGTGAGCTGACCTGATTAACCCGGCAAGTCGGGTTGATGCCCGGTCGGCACCGCGAATCGAAAGGGATTTGCGGACATGCGCCGCAAATGAAGCGCATCTGATGCCGCGGGCATCCTGATGCCTGATTGATAATCACGAATGCCGATTGCCGAGCGCGATCGGCCGCAGCACGGAATCGACAACCATGAGCACGCTAATCGACCAGATCAACGCCGAGCAGACCGGACGTGAAATTCCGGACTTCGCGCCCGGCGACACCGTCGTCGTCAATCTGTGGGTTCGCGAAGGCGACCGCCAGCGCCTGCAGGCGTTCGAAGGGGTGGTCATCGCGCGTCGCAATCGCGGTGTCAACTCTGCATTCACCGTTCGCAAGATTTCTCACGGAACCGGTGTCGAGCGCGTTTTCCAGACTTACAGCCCGCTGATCGACACCATCGAGGTCAAGCGCAAGGGCCGCGTTCGTCGCGCCAAGCTGTTCTACCTGCGCAATCTGCAGGGCAAGGCGGCGCGAATCCGCGAGAAGCTTGCCTCATCAGGACGCGCTCGCACCTGAAGCCTGGCCCGTACAGCCCGCGGGCGGCACTCAAGTAATTTCAGGCAATCTCCGATATTTGGCCCGGTTCTCACCGGGCCAAATTATTTAGCATGCGTGGGCGTATCGAGCTTTGGTAAATAGAAAATAGAAAAGTCAAGCCGGGCCAGGGTCTGTGGCGCAGGTGTCTTTTCGGTTCGAGCTTCCATCCTGGTCAGGATGATCGGGTGATGCCGGGTGAGAGGAGGGAGCGTTGCACCCAGCTTTCAGCGGGCAGTGGCGTCGCCTGGTGGCGAGTCGTGGGTCGCGGGGCAGATGATGACCTATCAGCTTCTATCCGATGTCGCCGGGTTTCAAGGATGGCATTCAGATTGGGATGCCCTGGTGGCAAGTCCGGTGGCACCAAAGCTCCGTTGAACCCGAGCTCTTGCCGCAAGGCCGATCGACCCGCGGCTCGCCACCAGGCGACGCCACTGCCCGCCAGCCACCCCGGCCGGATTCGCTGGCGATTGGCTGAGACACATACCTGATCTCAGGCCGCGACGGCCAGGGCCGGCTCAGGCGGTCGATACCTGGCCGGCGGTCGGATCGTTCGTTTCGCTGCCCGGTTTTACTGAATCAACAGCGCTGCTTTTCTTGCCTTCGGGCGTCGTCCGGGCCCGGGATGCCGGTGCCGGCGTGGATTCTCGCCCGGCAGTATTCAGCAGTTCGCTGGAGCCGTTGAAGCGCCCGCCGGGTTCGATCACCAGGTCAACGGTAAGGATCTTGCCCTCGACGCTGCCGCCGCTGACAATCTCCAGCCGTTCGGCCTCGATGGTGCCTTCGACATGCCCGCTGACGATCACGTTGCGAGCGTTGATTCGGCCCTTGATGCGACCCGGGGAACCCACCACCACGGTCGCCTTGGATGCGATATCACCCTCGGTTCGGCCGTCGACGTGCAGATCGTCACTCAGGGCGAGATTGCCGACAAGCTCTGAATCTGCCGCGATGATGGTTGTTCCATGACCCGGATCTTGTCGCGCACGGTCCTTGCCAAAGATTGCCATTGAACTCGCTCCTCCTGTTCGAAAACGGTCTGGTAGCTTTCCAGCGACCAGTCCATGAATGATGACGGGTTGAGCCGGCGTCCCAGGTAGCGCACCTCGTAATGCAGATGTGGTGCCTGCGACAGACCGGTATTGCCGGATCGCCCGATGGCCTCGCCCTGGGCGATGTATTGGCCGACCTTGACATCGATTTCGTCGAGATGGGCGTAGATGGTCGAGAATCCGTAATTGTGGATGATCTTGATCATCTTGCCCATGCCGCTACCGGCATTGTTGCCGGCATATTCGACCACGCCGTCTGCAGTGGCCACAACCGGTGTACCGATCCGGGCGCGCAGATCGACGCCGCCATGCAGCCGCGTGCCTTCGACGACCGGATGTTCGCGCATGCCGAAACTGCTGGTCACGACTGCTTTCTCCAGCGGGTAGCCGCTGGGAATGGAGGCGAGCAGCAGTTGCTTTTCGAATGCAGTGTGACTGGCCACGGAGATGCGCTCGGCTACCGGTAGCGAACTTGCCGAATTGAGGCCGATGATGGCCTCGAGCTGTTCAAGATCATCGGTCAGGGCAATCAGTTCGGATGCGCGCTGTTCGATCTGGATATTCAGCTCCTGCTGGTGCGCCAGCAATGCTGCATTTTCCGACTGCACGGCCTGGTTTCGCTGTTGCAGGTCGCTCATCCGATCGTCCAGTCGCTGGACCTGGCCGGACAGGAAATGAATGACCAGCAGGGAACCCAGAAACACCGTGGCGATGAACATGACACCGGCCGCGACGATGCGCCGCATCAGTTGGGTCAGCGTGTAATGCCTGGCACTCTTGCAGTCACTGATCGTGATTCTGTAGTTGTGGCGCATGTTTTCATTCTTTTGTTGAGATGCAAATCACGGAGACCGAGGGGTGGCGGCCTTCGCAGCCGAAGCATTATCGCCAACTGGGGGTGCAGATGCAAATGGGCGGCCGCGCTTGAAAAAATCGCCCTCGACGCCAATCTCCTTGACATCGTTCCCAGCGCAAGGTCGAAGTTGTCATGGATCAGAAAGTTTCCGAATCTTCCAGCGAAATCCGTCGTTTCGATGCCGAGGTCGAACAGCTCCTGAAGCTGATGATCAATGCGTTGTATTCCAATCGCGAAATCTTTCTGCGTGAATTGATCTCGAATGCGTCTGACGCGCTGGACAAGCTGCGTTTCGAGGCCCTGACCGACGATGCATTGCACGGGCTGGATCAGGACCCCGGCGTGCTGATCGAGATCGATCAGAAAGCCCATCGACTGATCGTCAGCGACAACGGCATCGGCATGAGCCGCGACGAGGTGGTCGAGAACCTCGGCACGATTGCGCGTTCCGGCACCGCCCGATTCCTGCAATCGATGCAGGATGACGCACGCGCCGACGCAAAGTTGATCGGGCAGTTCGGCGTCGGCTTCTACTCGGCCTTCATTGTTGGCCAACGGGTGACGGTCGAAACCCGCCGTGCCGGTCTGCCGGCCGATCAGGCCGTGCGCTGGAGCTCCGATGGCCGCGGCGAATACACGCTGGAGCGGATCGAGCGAGACAGCCACGGTACGCGCGTGGTGCTGGAACTGGCCGAGGATCACCGGGACCTGCTCGATGCGGCGCGCATCAGGAACCTGGTCCAGCATTACTCGAACCACATTTCCTTTCCGATCCGGGTGGTGGAAGCCGGCACCGATCCGGCCCCGGAAGCGCCGGTCAACGATACCCAGGCGCTGTGGACACGACCGAAGGCCGAAATCAGCGACCAGGAATACGCCGAGTTCTACCAGGGCATTTCGGGCGATACGCGCGATCCCCTGGACTGGGCGCATCACCATGTCGAAGGCAGTCAGAGCTATTCCATGCTGCTGTTCCTGCCCGGCCAGGCGCCGTTCGACATGGCCTGGAATCGTGATGAGCGGCGCGGGGTCAAGCTCTACATCCAGCGCGTGTTCATCATGGACGCGGCTGAAAGCCTGGTGCCACGCTACCTGCGGTTCCTGCGCGGGCTGGTCGATTCGGCCGACCTGCCCTTGAACGTCTCGCGCGAGATCCTTCAGGACAGTCCGCTGCTCGGCAAGATCCGCGCCACCGTGGTCCGGCGCGCGCTGGACATGATCGAGAAGCTGGCCGCGGAAGGCGGCGAGAACTGGACGAAGTTCTGCCGTGAATTCGGCAGCGTGCTCAAGGAAGGCGTCATCGAGGATCCGGAAAACCGCGAGCGCATCGCGAAGCTGCTGCGCCTGGCTTCGACCCGGCAGCCCGAGCCGCGCGCGGTTTCGCTGGACGACTACCTGGGCCGGATGCAGCAGGATCAGGACGCAATCTGGTACCTGACCGGCGACAACCTCGGCCAGTTGCGCGCGAGCCCGCACCTGGAGGCATTCGAAAGGGCCGGGGTCGAAGTGCTGCTGCTCGACGAGCCGATCGATGCCTGGCTGGTCAATCACCTGTTCGAGTTCGAGGGCAAGCCGCTGAAGTCGGCCGCCAGCGGGGAGTTCACGGCCGGATCCGACAAGTCGGAAGACGATCTGAATGATGCCGATCGTGCCCGGCGCGATGAATTATGCGGCCGGATCAAAAAGGCGCTGGGCGATCGTGTCGGCAACGTTGTCGCCAGCAGGCGCCTGACCGAGTCGGCCAGCTGCATCGCCGAAGACACCGGCGGCATGAACATGCAGATGCGGCGCATGCTGCGCCAGGCCGGGCAGGAAGTGCCGGAACTCAAGCCGAACCTGGAAATCAATCTCGACCACCCGCTGGTCGCCGGGCTGGCCGGGCTCGACGATGAGGATCGGGTCGGTGAATATGCCCACCTGCTGCTCGATCAGGCGTTGTTGATCGATGGTGGCGAGCTGGCCGATCCGGCCGGCTTCGTCAAGCGGGTCAACCGGCTGCTGGGCTGAGCCCGCCTGATTCACCACCCTTCCTGCTGCGACGCCGCCAGACCCGCGTCTGCGGCGTTTCGCTCGGTCGCGCATCCTCAACGTACAGGCGAGTACGCCTGCGGTGCGCTCGGTCGCGAATCACCACAGCCACTGGGCCTGACGACCCCTCGCGACGGAAGGGTGGTGAATCAGGCGGGCTGAGCCTGTTATCAATCCGGCATGGATTGGCTTGCACGAAAAACAGGCTTCTGATATACTTTGCAGCTCGATTGCGGGGTGGAGCAGTCTGGCAGCTCGTCGGGCTCATAACCCGAAGGTCGCAGGTTCGAATCCTGCCCCCGCTACCAGGTCATCGGTGCAGAAAAGCCCCTGGTCTTCAGGGGCTTTTCTGTTTTTGAAAGGTCGGTTTGCCGAACTCGCGGGTTGCATCCGGCCGACACGAGGCTGGATTACAGCCAGGAGAGTCCGCATGTCGATACGCGACGAGTTGAGTGAGTTGATTCGCCCGGTGGTCGAGGCGCTGGGCTACGAATTTGTCGGGCTGGAATACCTGTCCAACCCGAAAAACCGGCTCGTCCGGATCTACATCGATCGCGATCCGGAAGGAATCAATGTCGACGACTGCGCCGATGTCAGTCGCGAGGTCTCGGCCCTGCTGGATGTCGAGGACCCGGTTTCAGGCCATTACAGCCTCGAGGTTTCGTCGCCCGGCGTCGAGCGGCCGCTGTTCGAGCCGGCGCACTACCAGCGGTTCGTCGGCGAAACGGTCGCGCTGCAGTTGAATGCGCCGGTCGACAATCAGGCCCGGTTCACCGGGCGCCTGGTGGACGCCGATGACAGGCATGCCCGTCTGGAAGTAGACGGCGGCATGCTGGAAGTGGCCTACGAAGAGATTCGCAGGGCGCACATCAAACCCGATCTGGCCACGCTGATGGCGGGCCATGGAAAAACCGTTCCGAATGAGTGAACAAGCATGAGTACAGTGACGAAGGGCAAGGAAATCCTGCAGGTCGCCGAGGCGGTGTCGAACGAGAAGGGACTTTCTCGCGACATCATCTTCGAGGCCATCGAGGCCGCGCTGGCCCAGGCGGCGCGACGCCGGCATGTCGAGGAAATCGATACCCGCGTCGAGATCGACCGCAAGACCGGCGATTACCAGGCGTTCCGGCGCTGGGAAGTCATTTCCGATGACCCGGAAGAGGCCGAGCTGGAATCGGAAGATCACCAGATTCGCTTGAGCCAGGCGCGCGAGATCAACCCGGAGCTGAACGTCGGAGATTTCATCGAAGAGCCGATGGAGCCGCCGGAGTTCGGGCGTATCGCCGCCCAGGCAGCCAAGCAGGTAATCGTGCAGCGTGTGCGCCAGGCCGAACGGGCACAGGTGGTCGAAGCCTTCGAAGATCGTGTCGGCGAGCTGGTCACTGGTACCGTGCGTCGGCTGGAGCGCGGCGGCATCTACATGGACCTGGGTGAAAACGCCGAGGCTTTCGTGCCGTCACGCCACACCATTCCGGGCGAGAACGTGCGCATCAATGATCGCGTGCGCGGGTATCTCTACGAAGTGCGTGCCGAGCAGCGTGGTCCGCAGCTGTTCGTCAGCCGCACCATGCCGGAGTTGCTGATCGAGCTGTTCAAGATCGAAGTGCCGGAAATTGCGCAGGAACTGATCGAACTCAAGGGCGCGGCACGCGATGCCGGGCGCCGGGCCAAGATCGCCGTGCATGCGCTGGATTCGCGCACCGACCCGATCGGTGCCTGTGTCGGCATGCGCGGCTCGCGCGTGCAGGCGGTTTCCAATGAGCTCGCCGGCGAGCGTATCGACATCATCCTGTGGGACGAAAATCCGGCCCAGTTCGTCATCAATGCCATGGCTCCGGCCGAGGTCAGTTCAATCATCGTCGATGAAGATTCCAAGTCCATGGACGTGGCCGTTGAAGAGGACAACCTTTCCCAGGCCATCGGTCGCGGTGGGCAGAATGTCCGGCTGGCCGCGGAACTGACCGGCTGGAACCTCAACGTGATGACGGTCGAGGATGCCGAGGCCAAGGGCGAGGAAGAATCCCGCAGCATCCTCAAGATGTTCACCGAGAAACTCGATGTCGACGAGGAGCTGGCCGGCATCCTGGTCCAGGAGGGCTTCAGCAACATCGAGGAAGTCGCCTACGTGCCCGAATCGGAATTGCTGGCGGTCGAGGAATTCGACGAGAACATTGTCAAAGAGCTGCGTCGGCGCGCGCGCGATGCGCTGCTGACCCAGATGATCGCCTCGGAAGAGCAGCTCGAGGAGAACCGGCCGGCCGAAGACCTGCTGGCACTCGAGGGCATGACCGAGGCCATTGCCTTCCGCCTGGCCGAGAACGGGATTCGCACGCGCGACGACCTGGCCGAATGCGCGGTCGATGAGCTCGAGGAGGTCAAGGGCCTGGAGCCGGAAGCCGCCGCCGAACTGATCATGGCGGCGCGCGCGCACTGGTTCAGCGAGGAAAACTGACCGTCGCGGGCAACACCATCCCCGGCCAGACCGGGGAAGCGCGAAGAAACGCATTACCCAAGGAGTTCCAATGTCGCAGGTCACGGTTAAACAATTGGCGGAAGTGCTCGGCATGACGCCCGATCGCTTGCTGGTGCAGTTCAAGAACGCCGGCATCGAGATCGCGGCGGCTGACGCGGCGGTGACCAATGACGACAAGAAGAAGCTGCTGGCGTGGCTGAGAAGCTCGCATGGCAAGCAGGCTGATCGCGAGGCTGATGAAACGCCGCGCAAGGTTACCCTCAAGCGCAAGACGGTCAGCGAGTTGAAAGTGCCGACTGCCGGGGCAGGGCGTGTGCGCAGCCGCGGTCCGGCGCCGTCGCGAACGGTCAACGTGGAAGTGCGCAAACGCCGCACCTACGTCAAGCGCGGCGAGATCCAGGAAGTCGCCGAATCCGATGCCGAGCGCGAAGCTGCCCTGAAGGCACTGGAAGAATCCCGTCGTCAGCGCGAGGAAGCCGAAGCGGCCGAGCGTGAACGCGAGGAGCAGCGCCGCGTCGAGCAGCAGTCGCAGGAACAGGCCGAAGCCGAGGCGCGCCGGATCGAGCAGGAGGAGCGCGAGCGCCGGCAGGCTGAAGAAGAAAAGATGCGCGAGGCCGAGGAAACCGCACGTGCCGAGGCCGAGGCCAAGGCGCGCGCCGAAGCCGAGGCTGCGAAGCTCGAAGCCGAGCGTGAGGTACGGCGCAAGCGCGAAGAAGAAAGCCGGCGCGGCAAGGTTGCCAAACCCGAACGGCCTGGCAAGACCCGCTACGGGCGCGAGGAACTGCATGTTGCGGCCAAGAGCAAGCGGCGCAAGCCCAAGCGCAAGGGCAAGCCCAGCAGTGTCGGTGGTGAGCATGGCTTCCAGATGCCGACCCAGCCGGTCAAGCGTGAGCTTGAAATTCCCGAATCCATCACGGTCGGCGATCTGGCGAAGATGATGGCGGTCAAGGCCGGCGAGCTGATCAAGGCGCTGATGAACATGGGCTCCATGGTCACCATCAATCAGGCGCTGGATCAGGAAACCGCCATCCTGGTGGCCGAAGAGCTTGGACATGAAGCACGTCCGGCTACGGCCAACGATATTGAAAGTGAACTGGTGGCCGAGACCGAAGACGGTGCTGAACTGGTCGTCCGGCCGCCGGTAGTAACCGTCATGGGCCACGTCGACCACGGCAAGACCTCGCTGCTGGATTACATCCGGCGGGCCAAGGTCACCGAGGGCGAAAGCGGCGGGATCACCCAGCATATCGGGGCCTACCACGTCAAGACCGAAAACGGTGTCGTGACTTTCCTCGACACCCCGGGCCATGCCGCGTTTACCGCGATGCGTGCGCGTGGCGCCCAGGCCACCGATATCGTCATCCTGGTCGTGGCCGCCGACGACGGCGTGATGCCCCAGACCAAGGAAGCGATCCAGCATGCGCGCGCCGCCGGCGTGCCGTTGATCGTGGCGGTCAACAAGATCGACAAGCCCGAAGCCGATCCGGACCGGGTCAAGAACGAGCTTTCGGCCGAGGAAGTCGTGCCCGAGGAATGGGGCGGCAACGAGATCTTCGTGCCGGTCTCGGCAATTACCGGCGAGGGCATAGACAACCTGCTCGAAGCGATCCTGCTGCAGGCCGAGGTGATGGAACTCAAGGCCGCGCCGGCACGCCGCTGTCGCGGTGTCGTGGTCGAATCCTCGCTGGACAAGGGCCGCGGCCCGGTCGCGACCATTCTCGTCCAGGACGGCACGCTGAAGAAGGGCGACCTGCTGCTGGCCGGCGAGGAATTCGGGCGCGTGCGCGCGATGTTCGACGAAGCCGGCCAGCCAATCGATGAGGCCGGCCCATCGATTCCGGTCGAAGTGCTCGGACTTTCCGGCGTCCCCAATGCCGGTGACGAAGTGATGGTCGTGGCTGACGAGCGCAAGGCGCGCGAAGCCGCCGACCAGCGCAGGTCCAGCGCGCGCGAGGGCCGCCTGGCCGAACGTCAGGCAGCCAAGTTGCAGAATCTGTTCGACCAGATGGGCGAGGGCGGCTCATCCGGCGATCAGCAATCGGTCAACCTGGTGATCAAGGCCGACGTGCAGGGTTCGGCCGAAGCGTTGCGCGACTCGCTGACCAAACTGTCCAGCGACGAAGTCAAGGTCAACGTGATTTCGTCCGGCGTCGGCGGCATCACCGAATCCGATGCCTCGCTGGCCCAGGCCTCCAATGCCATCATCATCGGCTTCAACGTGCGTGCCGATGCCAGCGCCCGCAGGATCATCAGCGAAGCCGGTCTGGACCTGAACTATTACTCGATCATCTACGAGGCGATCGACGACGTCAAGAAGGCCATTTCCGGCCTGCTGGGCACCGAGACGCGCGAAGAGATCGTCGGCCTGGCCGAGGTCAAGGACGTGTTCCGCTCGTCCCGGCTGGGTGCAATTGCCGGCTGCCTGGTGGTCGAGGGCGTGGTCAAGCGCCACAACCCGATCCGGGTGCTGCGCGACAATGTCGTGGTCTTCCAGGGCGAGCTGGAATCGCTCAGGCGGTTCAAGGACGACGTCAAGGAAGTCCAGGCCGGGACCGAATGCGGGATCGGCGTCAAGCAGTACAACGACGTCAAGGAAGGCGACCAGATCGAGTGCTTCGAGCGCTACGAGGTTGCCCGCACGCTGGGGTCATGAGCGGGCGTCACGAGCGAGTCGCCGGCCTGCTCAGGCGTGAGCTGGCCGACATTCTCAGGCGCGAGATCCAGCCGGAATTGCCGTCTCTGATCAGCCTGACCGATGTCGAGGTCTCGCGCGACCTGGCCCACGCCCGCGTCTACATCTCGGTCCTCGAGATCGAGCAGGCTGCCGAGGTCATGCGCGAGCTGGCCGGGGCAGGCGGCGAAATCCGCCATCAACTGGCCGGCCGGGTGCGCCTGCGCATCGTTCCGGAGCTGAAATTCATCCACGACACCTCCAGCGAGTCCGGCCAGCGCATCGAGCAGTTGCTGGCCGCGGCGAAAAAGCGAAAAGACTGAGAACCATGAAACCGCAGATTACGCAGATTCACGCAGATTAAGAAAAGTCTTGATTATGTGCGTGTCTCAGCCATTCTCTGAAGTCAGCGCAAGTCACAGGGCTCCTTGAAAAGTATTGACACGAAGAGCAGGAAGTTTCAATTTCGAAAAGGTTTTTCTTCGTGAGCTTCGTGCCTTCTTCGTGCTCTTCGTGTCCTGCTTTGTGCTTTTAAAGGCTTTTTTGTATGCAATCCGGCATCCTCCTGCTCGATAAACCCCTGGGGCTGACGTCCAATGCGGCGTTGACGCGGGCCAAGCGGGTGCTGGGGATTCGCAAGGCCGGGCATACCGGGGCGCTGGATCCGCTGGCGACCGGGTTGCTGCCGCTGTGTTTTGGCGAGGCGACCAAGGTTTCGGCGTTTCTGCTTGATGCCGACAAGGGTTACCTGGCCGAGCTGGAGCTGGGAGCCGAAACCGCCTCGGGCGATGCCGAAGGCGAAATCCTTGCACGGTCCGATGTTCCGGTGCTCTCGGTTCAGGATATCGAACACGTGCTGGACGGATTTCGGGGCGAGATCGACCAGGTGCCGCCCATGTATTCGGCCCTCAAGCACAAGGGGCGCCGGCTGCACGAACTGGCGCGGGCCGGCATCGAGGTTGAGCGCAAGCCACGCCGGGTCACGATCGACGAACTGCAATTGATGCGCTTCGACTCTCCCCGCATGGCCTTGCGCGTGCGCTGCAGCAAGGGCACCTACATTCGATCGCTGGCCATGGATATCGGTCAGGCGCTGGGCTGCGGCGCCCACCTGACCGCGCTGCGTCGCGACCGAAGCGGTCCGTTCAGGCTGGAAGACGCGATCACGCTGGAACGGCTTGAAGAAATGGAGCTTGACGCGGCACGCGCGCTGCTGCTTCCGGCCGACCGGGCGCTGGTCGCGCACCCGGAGGTTCATCTGGACTCCCCCCGCACGGCCGATATCCGACAGGGCCGGGCGGTCACTGTCGACGCTGCGCAGGCCGATCCGGTCCGCATCTATGGCGAAGGGCGTTTTCTGGGAATCGGCCGGATTGGCGACGACGGGCTGCTGCGCGTTCGCCGCCTGTTTCATTGATCAGGGCTTCGACTGGCGCGGCAGTTTCCCCTGGCTCAGGCGCCGGATCCATGCGCCCGGAATTCAGGACCGTGGCTTGCAGAACTGCTCGTAGAGTTCCCCGATGATGGCCCGCACGCCGGGGTTGGCCAGGCTGTAGTAGATGGTTTGCTGGTCGCGCCGGGTGCGCACGATGCCGCTGTTGCGCAAGACTGCCAGGTGTTGCGACAGGGCCGATTGGGATAACGGCACGTGGCGGTTGATGTGCGAGACCGACATCTCGGCTTCCAGCAGGTGGCACAGGACCATCAGCCGATGCGGGTTGGCCATCAGCTTGAGAAACTGGGCGGCATCCTCGGCATGGCGGGCCATCTCGGCCAGCGTCATGTCGCCCAGCCCCGATGGAGAGTTGCTGTCGTTTTGCGCACGGGTGTTTTGCATGAGATTCATTATCGCTTGGAACCGGGCTGATTTCCAGTGCCGGATGTCATGGCCGGATGTCATGGCCGGATGTCATGGCGCTCGGGCGGGAAATGCAGCCTGCGCGCCAAGCGGGTAAAATGGCCGATTGCTTCATGATGCCAGAGGTGGTTGCGCGATGAGCCAGACCGCAGAACAGATTTCCGGCCACCGGCCGGCCGACGACCATCCGCTGCGGTTCGTCACCGCCGCCAGCCTGTTCGACGGCCACGATGCCGCGATCAACATCATGCGCCGGCTGATCCAGGCCGAGGGCTGCGAAGTCGTTCACCTGGGCCACAACCGCGCGGTTCGGGATATTGTCGATGCGGCCATCCAGGAGGATGCCGACGGCATCGCGGTCAGTTCCTACCAGGGCGGCCACAACGAGTTCTTCCGCTACATGGTCGACATGCTGGCCGAGCGAGGCGCGTCCCATATTCGCGTATTCGGCGGCGGTGGCGGCACGATCACGCCCGAGGAAATTCGGGAGTTGCACGACTACGGTGTCGAGCGTATCTACCACCCCGATGACGGCATGGACATGGGGCTCAAGGAGATGATCGGGGACCTGGTGGCTCGGACGCGGAAGGCGCGTTCGACTCGGGACTCGGGCAAGAAGCGGGACTCGGGACTCGGGACTCGGGACTCGAAGGCTGCGCTCGACCATGGCGTCATTGCGCGCAATCTTTCGGCGATCGAAAACGGAACGTTGTCCGAGCATGAGCTCGCACAGTTGCAGAAACTTGCTCGGCCCCCGAGCCCCGACCATGCGCCTGTCGTCGGTCTGACCGGCACCGGCGGTGCCGGCAAGTCGTCGGTGACCGACGAGCTGATCAACCGCTTCCTGCAATACTTCCCGGACATGAAGATCGCAGTTCTGGCCGTGGACCCGACCCGCAGGCGCACGGGTGGCGCGCTGCTGGGCGACCGCATCCGGATCAACTCGCTGCGCTCGGAGCGGGTGTTCATGCGCTCCATGGCCACCCGCCGCGAGCACATGGCCACCAGCGAAGTATTGCAGCAGTGCATCGGCTACCTGCGTTCGGGCGGCTTCGGCCTGGTGCTGGTCGAGACCGCCGGGATCGGCCAGGCCGATACCGAGATCGTCGATCTGGTCGATTTCCCGGTCTATGTCATGACCTCCGACTACGGCGCGGCCAGCCAGCTCGAGAAGATCGACATGCTCGATTTCGCCGAGATGGTCATCCTGAACAAGTTCGAAAAGCGCGGCGCCGAGGATGCGCTGCGCGATGTCCGGAAGCAATGGAAGCGCAACCGGCTCAAGTTCGATCTGCCCGCCGAACAGGTGCCGGTCTACCCGACCATTGCCAGCCAGTTCAACGACCCCGGGGTGACCTGGATGTTCGTCGAACTGTGCCGGCTGCTGCGCGAGAAGCTGGAGCTCGATGACCAGGCCTGGACACCGGCCCTGGAGATCAGCGAAAAGCAGCCGCGCGCCACGGCGCTGATTCCGGGCAAGCGCCAGCGCTACCTGGCCGAGATCGCCGAGCAGGGCCGGGCGGTCAACAAATCTGTCGACGGCCAGGCCGAAATTGCCTCCGGTGTCCAGGGCCTGTACCAGGCGCTCAAGGAACTGGAAGACCCGGCATTGCCCGATCCGCTGCAGGCTTTCGATGACCCCGAAGACGTCGCCGGGTTGCCCGACAACATGGCGGCCGCGATGGTGCAGCTGCGTCAGGCCTACAACGATCGGCTCGATACGCTGAGCCCGGAGATCCTGAAACTGCTGCGCGGCTGGCCGGAGAAGCTGGCCGGCATCACCGCCGAAGAGTACAGCTACACCGTGCGCGGCAGGGAGATCACCGGCAGCAACTACCGAAAATCGCTGTCCGGCAACCGCATTCCGAAGATTGCCGCGGCCGGGTACCGGGACTGGGGCGACCTGCTGCGTTATCTGGGACGCGAGAACCTGCCCGGCGAGTATCCCTATACCGGTGGCGTCTATCCGTACCGTCGCACCGGGGAGGATCCGACCCGGATGTTCGCCGGCGAGGGCACGCCCGAGCGCACCAACCGGCGCTTCCACTACCTTTCGCATGACCAGGACGTGGCCCGGCTGTCAACCGCGTTCGATTCGGTCACGCTGTATGGCGAAGACCCGGACCCGCGCCCGGATATCTTCGGCAAGGTCGGCAACTCCGGGGTATCGATCGCGACCCTGGATGACATGAAGAAGCTGTACTCGGGCTTTGACCTGTGTGCCCCGACCACCTCGGTGTCGATGACCATCAATGGTCCGGCGCCGATGATCCTGGCGATGTTCATGAACACCGCGATCGACCAGCAGGTCGAGAAATACTTGGCCGAGCAGGGCCGGCTGGATGCAATCGACAAGCTCAAGGCCGAACGCTTCAGGGATGCCGAGCCGCCTTCTTACCAGGGCGAGCTTCCGAAAGGCAATGACGGCCTGGGTCTGAAGATGCTGGGAATTTCCGGCGACGAGGTGCTCGATCGCGAGACCTACGAGAAGATCAAGGCCGACACGCTGCACGTGGTGCGCGGCACCGTCCAGGCCGACATCCTCAAGGAGGACCAGGCCCAGAACACCTGCATCTTCTCGACCGAGTTCGCGCTGCACATGATGGGCGATATCCAGCAGTACTTCATCGACCAGGATGTGCGCAACTTCTACTCGGTCTCCATTTCCGGCTACCACATCGCCGAGGCCGGCGCCAACCCGATCAGCCAGCTGGCCTTTACCCTGGCCAATGGATTCACGATCGTCGAGTACTACCTTGCACGCGGCATGGAGATCGATGAATTCGCGCCCAACCTGTCGTTCTTCTTTTCCAACGGCATGGATCCGGAATACGCCGTCATCGGCCGGGTTGCGCGGCGGATCTGGGCACGCGCCATGCGCGAGCGCTACGGCGCGAATCGCCGATCCCAGATGCTCAAGTACCACATCCAGACCTCGGGCCGGTCCCTGCACGCCCAGGAAATCCAGTTCAATGACATCCGCACCACGCTGCAGGCGCTGTACGCGCTGTTCGACAACTGCAACAGCCTGCACACCAACGCCTACGACGAGGCAGTGACCACGCCGACCGAAGAATCAGTCAGGCGGGCCGTGGCCATCCAGCTCATCATCGCGCGTGAGTTGGGGCTGAACATGTGCGAGAACCCGTGGAGCGGCAGTTTCATCATCGACCAGCTCACCGATATGGTCGAAGAGGCGGTCTACCAGGAGTTCGAGGCGCTGTCCGAGCGCGGCGGAGTGCTGGGCGCGATGGATTCGATGTACCAGCGCGGCAAGATCCAGGAAGAGTCGATGTTCTACGAATCGAAGAAACATGACGGCTCGTTGCCCATCATCGGCGTCAATACCTTCAAGCCGAACAAGGGCCAGGCCGAGGACAAGCCGAAGATCGAGCTGATCCGCTCCAGCGAGGCGGAAAGGAACCAGCAGATCGAGCAGCTTGCGCGCTTCCAGCGGGCCCGCAATTCACTCGGCCCGCAGGCGCTGGAAGACCTCAAGGATCGCGCACGCCGGCGTGCAAACACCTTCGATGCGTTGATCGAGGCGGTCAAGTATCACTCGCTGGGCCAGATCTCGCATGCCCTCTACGAGGTCGGCGGCGAGTACCGGCGAAACATGTAGCCGCAGATGCGGGGCCGCTAGCCGATCACCCCGAGGCTGCGCCCGACCTTGCGGAATGCCTCGACCGCCCGCTCCAGATGCTCGCGTTCGTGCGCGGCCGAGATCTGCAGCCGGATGCGGGCCTCGCCCTTCGGCACCACGGGGTAGAAAAAGCCGATCACGTAGATGCCTTCGGCCAGCAGCGCATCGGCCATCTTCTGCGCCAGCGGGGCTTCGTAGAGCATGACCGGGACGATGGGGTGCTCACCGGGCTTGATGTCGAAGCCGGCGTCCGTCATGGCCTGGCGGAAGAACTTCGTGTTCTCGGCCAGCTTGTCGCGCAGCGCGGTCGACGTGGAAAGCATTTCGAAGACCTTGATGCTCGCGGCCACCAGCGGTGGCGCGAGTGAATTGGAAAACAGGTACGGGCGCGAGCGTTGGCGCAGGATGTCGATGACCGGCTGGCGCGCCACGGTGAAGCCGCCCATGCCGCCGCCCAGCGCCTTGCCCAGGGTGGAGGTGATGATGTCGACCTTGTCCATGACGCCGTGGTGCTCGGCCGAGCCGCGTCCGGTCGGGCCGAAGAAGCCGGTGGCGTGGCAATCGTCGACCATGACCAGCGCGTTGTATTTTTCCGCCAGCGCGGTGATCTCGTCGAGCTTGGCGACATAGCCGTCCATCGAGAACACACCGTCGGTGGCGATCAGCCGGGTGCGTTTGTCCTGCGTTTTCTTCAGCGCGTCTTCCAGCGCGTTCATGTCGGAATTGGGGTAGCGGTGGCGCTCGGCCTTGCACAGGCGGATGCCGTCGATGATGGAGGCATGATTGAGCGCATCGGAGATGATCGCGTCCTCCGGGCCGAGCAATGGCTCGAACAGTCCGCCGTTGGCATCGAAGCAGGCTGCATACAGGATCGCGTCGTCCTTGCCGTGGAACTCGGCGATGACGCGTTCCAGTTCCTTGTGCAGATCCTGGGTGCCGCAGATGAAGCGCACCGAGGCCATGCCGAAGCCGTGGTCGTCCAGCGCCTGCTTGGCCGCGGCGATGATCTCGAGGTTGTCGGCCAGGCCCAGGTAGTTGTTGGCGCAGAAATTGAGCACTTCGCCGCGCTCGACGGTCGCGATCGCCACGCGCTGCGGTGTGGTGATCTGCCGCTCGCGCTTGTACAGCCCGGCCGAATCGATCTCGGCCAGTTCGTCGGTCAGGCGTTGCAGGGTTGCGGGGTCGCTCATCATGGGCTCCGGATAGGACGATGTCATCCGGAATGGTACTGGATCGTTACAGGCGCCAGTGGTCGCCCTTGAAGTCGACCGGCTTGTCGCCGCGGAAGAATTTCGCCGCATCCTAACCGGCGCGATAGCGATGCACCAGACATTCGTTCTTGAGCGGGCCGCGGATGCGCCACAGCAGGTCGAAACCGCCGGGGGCGAGCCGTAATTCGGCGTGGTAGAGATCGTGGCCGCAGCGGTGGGGTTCCGGCGAGACCAGGTCGGCATCGGTGCGACGGTCCTCGGGTGGCCGGATTTCCACCAGTCGCGTTGGTTGACCGGCGCCGTAGCGGCAGTGGGCCAGCACGATGCGGTCCGGCTCGACCGTCCAGCGAAGCGCGTTGCGGAATTGCAGTGCCGGGCCGCTTTCCAGCTCGAACCGGCCAGTTTCGTCGAACGTGATGACGTATTCGGACTCGCGTCTTGCCAGCACCCGCCCGCGGCCGCGGCCGGCATTGGGATGGGACTGCGATGGGCCATCCGCGGCCGGATTGGATGAGTAGGCCGGCCCCACGTGGCCGGCGTTCGGATCGACCGGCGGCGCATGTCCTGTGCCATCGCTCGCGCCCGGCCGCGCCTCGATCAACAATGTTCCGATTCGCGGCAGCAGCGCATGCACGGCTACAATGGCGCTTGCTTCTGATTCCCGATCTTTGCGACCCTCTGCATCCATGCCGTACCTGATCCTCGTCACCTGCCTGTGGGCTTTTTCATTTTCGCTGATCGGCGAGTATCTGACCGGCCAAGTCGACAATTACTTTGCCGTGCTGACCCGGATCGGCCTGGCGGCATTGCTGTTTCTGCCGGTGCTGGCCTGGCGGCGGCTGCCGGGCGTGCACAAGCTGGCGCTGATGGGCCTGGGCGCGGTGCAGCTCGGGCTGATGTACGGATTCTTCTACCAGTCGTTCCTGCTGCTGAGCGTGCCCGAGGTATTGCTGTTCACGATTTTCACGCCGCTGTACGTGACGCTGCTCGACGATCTGCTGGCCGGCCGGTTCTCGCCGGTGCACCTGCTGGTCGCCGTGCTCGCCGTGGCCGGCGCGGCGGTGATCCGTTACCAGCAACCGGGTGATGATTTCTGGCTGGGGTTCCTGGTAGTGCAGGGCGCGAACCTGTGTTTTGCCGCAGGCCAGGTCGGCTACCGCCATTTCAAGCCGCATCTACCGGCGGATCTCCCCGCCCATGCCAGCTTCGGCTGGTTCTATCTCGGCGCGCTGGTGCTGTCGGCCGTCGCCTGGGGGTTGTTCGGCGATTCCGCGGCAATGCCGACCACCACGGTCCAGTGGGGCGTGCTGGCCTGGCTGGGGCTGGTCGCCTCGGGCCTGGGATACTTCCTGTGGAATCTCGGCGCCACGCGCGTCGATGCCGGCACGCTGGCAGTCATGAACAATGCACTGATCCCGGCCGGGCTGGTGGTCAACCTGCTGATCTGGAACCGCGACGCCGACCTGGCGCGCCTCGGGATCGGTGGTGCGATTCTGCTGGTGGCGCTGGCGGTGGGGCTGCGCTTCGGCCGGCCCGATCGTCCCGGCGCTTCCGCCTAAGCCCTGACCCCTGACCCCTGACCCCTATTCCGCGGTCTTTGCCCACCGGTCGAATGGAATGTCCACATTCTGCGCCTGGGCGCATTCGCGCGCTTCTTCATAGCCGGCCGAGACGTGGCGGAATACGCCCATGGCCGGGTCGTTGGTCAGCACGCGTTTCAGGCGCGCGGCGGCCTCCGGGGTGCCGTCGGCGACGATGACCTGGCCGGCGTGCTGCGAGTAGCCGATGCCCACACCACCGCCGTGGTGGAAGCTGACCCATGAGGCGCCGGAGGCGACGTTGACCATGGCGTTGAGCAGTGCCCAGTCCGAGACCGCATCGGTGCCGTCCTTCATGCCTTCGGTCTCGCGGTTGGGCGAGGCGACCGAGCCGCAGTCCAGATGGTCGCGACCGATGACGATGGGTGCCGAAACCTCGCCGCGGGCGACCAGATCGTTGAAGATCAGCCCGGCCTTGTCGCGCTCGCCCAGCCCCAGCCAGCAGATGCGCGCCGGCAAGCCCTCGAACTCGACCCGCTCGCGCGCCATGGTCAGCCAGCGCTTCAGCCCCTCGTGTTCGGGAAAGGCTTCCAGCAATGCCGCATCGGTGCGGTAGATGTCTTGCGGGTCGCCGGAAAGCGCGGCCCAGCGGAACGGACCGCGTCCGACGCAGAACTGCGGCCGGATGAACGCCGGGACGAAGCCCGGGAAGTCGAAGGCGCGCTCGAACCCTTCATCGAAGGCGCGCTGGCGCAGGTTGTTGCCGTAGTCGAAGGTCACCGCGCCGGCTTCCTGCAGCTTGACCATGGCCTCGACGTGGCGCTTCATGCTGCCCAGGCTTTCGCGCACGTAGGCCTTGGGATCGCGCGCCCGGAATTCATTGGCCTCGTCGAAAGAATGCCCGACCGGCACGTAGCCGTTGAGCGGATCGTGGGCGCTGGTCTGGTCGGTCAGCGTGTCGGGCGTGATGTTGCGTTCGATCAGGCGTTCGAGCAGGTCGACGGCGTTGGCCGCCACGCCGACGCTGATGCCGGCCTTGCGCTCCTTCAGTTCCAGCGCGCGGTCGATTGCGGCATCGATGTCGTGCAATACCTCGTCGAGATAGCGCTTGCCCTTGCGGCGCTGCAAGCGCGATTCGTCGACATCGGCGATCAGGCAGACCCCGCCGTTCATGGTGATCGCCAGCGGCTGCGCACCGCCCATGCCGCCGCAGCCGGCAGTGACATTCAGCGTGCCTTCCAGATCGCCGCCGAAGTGCTGGCGCGCGCACTCGGCGAAGGTCTCGAAAGTGCCCTGCAAGATCCCCTGGGTGGAAATGTAAATCCACGACCCGGCGGTCATCTGGCCGTACATGATCAACCCTTTCGCGGCCAGCTCGTCGAAGTGTTCCTGCGTGGCCCAGGCCGGCACCAGGTTGGAATTGGCGATCAGCACGCGCGGCGCGTCGGGATGTGTCTTGACCACCCCGACCGGCTCGCCGGATTGCACTAGCAGCGTCTCGTCGGCCTCCAGCCGTTGCAACGTCTCGACAATCGCGTCGAACGCCGGCCACGAGCGCGCCGCCTGGCCGCGACCGCCGTAGACGATCAGGTTGTCCGGATCCTCGGCCACTTCCGGGTCGAGATTGTTCATCAGCATGCGCATCGCCGCCTCGGCGGCCCAGGTCTTGCAGGTCCGCTCGGAGCCGCGTGGTGCGCGAATGGTGCGTTTCGAATGTTCACTCATCGGTCGGTTCGCCTGTAGTCGATGTGCCGATTCTACCGGCGCTTGACCACGGTCCGAGCCATGGTGTCAGGGGGATATGTCTGGGACTGGGGAATCCACCGGATAACCGCAAATCGATCCGGATTGCCGGAATCCCGGAAATCCGGCATAATCAGGCCATGGAAACCGTAAAAATCGGAAAAAAGGGCCAAGTCACGATCCCGCGCCGTGTTCTGGAAGCAGCGGGACTGCCGGCCGAATCGCAAGTGATCGTCGAGTCCGAGGCCGACGGCAGCATTCGGTTGCGTCCGGCCGCCGTGTACCCCATCGAACTGTACAGCGATGACCGCATCGCCGAATTCGAGCGCGAAAACCGGTTGCCGGATGCGCTCAAGAAACGCGTCGGAAGCGCCCGGATTCGCCGTACGAAGAACAAGTAATCAGTCCGCATGCGGGTTTTCCTCGATGCAAACATCCTGTTCTCGGCAGCCTGGAAGGACGATGCCGATGCTGCGTTGCTGTTCGAGCTGGCCGAAGCGGGCTATTGCCAATTGACCACTTCTCGTCTCGCCGTTGAGGAAGCCAGTCGGAATATTGCGGCCAAGCGACCTGCCGATGATCACCAGGGCCGGTTTCCGATCTATGTTCCGCACTCGATCTGCACGATCCGGCGCTCGCCGTCGGCGACCACCAGCGCGCTGAGCTGATTGCCCCAGACGCAGCCGGAATCCAGGCATAGGGCCTGCAGGTGGCCGTCTGCAAGCCGGTGTTCGTGCAGGCCGAGCATGGACCAGTGGCCGAACACGATGGTGTGATCGCGCCAGTCCTCATTCAGCAGTTCGAACCACGGTCGATAGCCTCTGGGCGGGCATTGCATGTCGCCGGAGGAATCGAAGTCCAGCTTGCCATCGGCCTGGGCAAAGCGCATTCGGGTCAGGACGTTGGTGATGGTGCGAAGCCGGGTGTAGCGCTTGTGATCGGGTTGCCAGCGGTCGGGCTTGTTGCCGTACATGTTGTCGATGAACCTGCCGAATTTCTCGCCGCGAAGCGCCTGCTCCAATTCCGTGGCGCATTGACGGGCTTGCGCGCGGTCCCAGCGCGGGTCGATGCCAGCGTGGACCAGCGCGATGTTTTCGGTTTCGTGGAACCAGAGCAATGGCTGTTGCCGCAACCATTCCAGTATCCGTGGTCCTTCCTGGTGGCCCAGGATGCGTTCGAACTCTGGATTGTGGCTGCGCACGTCCGGGTGCATGTGCCAGTAGGCCAGCAGGTGCAGGTCGTGATTGCCGAGTACGGTGAAGTGCGGCGGTCCCAGCGCATAGACCTTGCGCAGTACTTTCAGCGACTTGCCGCCGCGGTTGACCAGGTCGCCGGCGAGTGCCAGCCGGTCCGCGACCGGGTCGAACTTGAGTTTGTCCAGCAGCCGGGCCAGGCCGTCCCAGCAGCCCTGGATGTCGCCGATGAGGATGTCGCGTCGTTGGGTCACTCGGCCTCCGCTTGCGTTTCGATCATTCGTGCCAGCTGCCGGAACTCGGCCAGTGACAGCGTTTCGGCGCGCCGCTGCGGGTCGATACCGGCGACTTGCATGGCGGCATCCGAAACCAGCCCCTTGAGATTGTTGCGCAGCGTCTTGCGCCGCTGAGCGAACGCTGCACGCACAACCCTTTCCAGCGCCGGCAGCAGTGCCTGCTCAGCATCCGAAAGCGTCTTCGGCACGATGCGTACGACTGCAGATTCCACCTTCGGCGCCGGCCGGAATGCCGTCGGCGGCACACCGAACAGCGCCGTGGCATCGGCCCGCACGGCGGTCATCACGCCCAGCCGGCCCCAGGTCTTGCAGCCCGGCGCGGCGGCCAGCCGGTCGACGACTTCCTTTTGCAGCATGAAGTGCATGTCGGTTATCGATTCGGCCTGGTCCAGCAGGTGGAACAGCAGCGGCGTGGAGATGTTGTAGGGCAGGTTGCCGACGACCCGAAGGGGGCCGCTTGCGGCAAGCGCGGTGAAATCGAAGGTCAGTGCGTCGGTCTGGTGAATGACCAGCCCGTCCGGCCGGCCCAGCCGTTCGGCCAGCGTGGCGGCCAGATCGCGGTCCAGTTCGATGACGTCCAGTCGATCGGTCTTTTCCAGCAGCGCCCCGGTCAGTGCGCCCAGGCCGGGGCCGATTTCAACGATCCGCTGGCCGGGCTTAGGTGCGATCGCCGCCACGATGCGTTCGATGACCGAATCGTCTTCGAGAAAGTTCTGGCCGAAGCGTTTGCGTGCGCGATGTTCCATGGGAACCGGGAGCAGTCTGCAAGCTGGCAAGACTACCGCAGTTGGCGTGCCGTCTGTCTGCGTAAGCGGAATCTGTCCGCGAAAATGTCGGGCTCACAGGTCGCGGATTGGAATCCGCTCCTACGTGGATGCGGGTTTCGGTTTTGCGGTGGGAGCGGAATGTGTCGGCAAATGTATCGGCGAAAGGGGGGCGGGGCGGGGTTTGATTGGGTACACTTTCCAATTCTCCGAACACGCGGATGCATCCTTGCCGGAATTGACCAACATTGCCGCTGCGCTGGCCAGGCAGGCGGCCGAGCAGCCGGAGGCTACGGCGCTGATCATTCCGACCCGGCAGGTTGGCGGGCGCTGGCAGGACAAGCGCTGGAACTGGCGCCAGCTTGACGACTATGCCGACCGGCTGGCGGCGGGACTGCAGCATCACGGCATTAACCCCGGTACGCGGGTGGCGCTGATGGTGCCGCCGTCGCTTGAGTTCTTCGGATTGTTCTTCGCGCTGTTCCGGGCCGGTTGCGTGCCGGTGCTGATCGACCCGGGCATCGGCCTGAAGCCGCTCAAGACCTGCCTGAGCGAGGCCCGGCCGGAAGTTTTCATCGGTGTGACGCGTGCCCAGGTCGCGCGCATGCTGTTCGGCTGGGCGCGCGGCCATGTCAAATCCTGCATCACGGTTGGTCCCCGCCCGCTGGGTTGCGGGCTGCGGCTGGCCGATCTGCTGCGCTTCAATGCCACGGATTTCAGTCCGCCGGAGACGGATCCGGATGCGCCGGCGGCGATCCTGTTTACCTCCGGTTCCACCGGTATTCCCAAGGGCGTGGTCTATCGCCACCGGCATTTCACCGCCCAGGTTCGGCTGGTGCGCGAGACTTACCGGATGCGCCCCGGCGAGGTCGATCTGCCGACCTTCCCGCCGTTCGCGCTGTTCGACCCGGCGCTGGGCATGACCACGGTGGTGCCGAAGATGGATTTCACCCGCCCGGCCCGGGCCAAGCCGGAAATGCTGGTCAGCATGATCGAGCAGTACCGGGTGACCAACATGTTCGGCTCGCCTGCGCTGATGAACCACTTCAGCCGTTATCTGCGCCGGCATGACATTCGCCTGCCGACCCTCAAACGCGTGCTTTCGGCCGGCGCTCCGGTGTCGCCGGCGGTGGTCGAGCGCCTGCTGCCTTCGCTGGAAAACGGTGCCGATCTGCACACTCCGTACGGCGCGACCGAGTGTCTGCCGGTGGCGACCATTTCCGGCCGCGAGCTGATCGGCGAAGCCTCCGAGGCCAACCGCAATGGCAAGGGAATCTGCGTCGGCAAGCCGCTGGAGGCCAACCGGATCAAGCTGATCCGCGTCGATGACCGGCCGATCGAGAAGTTTTCCGGGGCGGCTGAAGTACAGCCCGGCGAAATTGGCGAGATCTGTGTTTCCGGGCCGACCGTGACCGACTGCTACTGGCAGCGCGAGGCCCAGACCCGGTTGGCCAAGATGCGTGACGAGGACGGCACCGTCTGGCACCGCATGGGCGACCTGGGCTGGTGTGACGAACAGGGCCGATTGTGGTTTAGCGGTCGCAAGTCCGAGCGGGTGGTGATGGGCGATGAAACCCTGTTCACCGAATGCGTCGAGGGCGTGATCAATACCGTGCGCGGCGTGTTCCGCTCGGCGTTGGTCGGGCTGGGCCAGGCGCCGGACCAGACCCCGGCGCTGGTCGTCGAGCCCGAGCCCGGCCAGCGCAAAAAACCGCTGCGCGAGCGCATTGTCCAGCGCCTGGAGGAGTCCGGGATCCCGATCCGGCCCGAGCACATCCTGTTCCATCGCTCGTTGCCGGTCGATATCCGCCACAACGCCAAGATCCGGCGTAGTCGGTTGGCCGAATGGGCGGCAAGCAAGATGGCGCGCCATCAGCTGCCATCTTGACAGCTTGAGTGTGAAAGGTTAGCATTCAATTGCCGGGCGCAGGCAGCTAACCCGCGTTTGCGCGCCTGGCGGGCGAACGCTTCAGAGGCTCTGAATGAGGCAATGCCTGTGCATGTCCAGGCAAGGAGAGAATTCCAATGGCAGAACCGCAACTTTCCGTTCGCAGTGCCCGGGCCCGGCGACTGGCGCATGAGCTGGCGCAGCGGGAACGGCGCACGGTCGCCGATGTGGTCGAGCGTGCTCTGGAGCAATACGCCACGCAGCAGACCGGGCGCGCGCCGGCTTCGTCTTTCTATCTGGATCTGAACCGGCGCTTCGGCGTGGACCTGGATCTGGAGCAGATCATTCGTGACCACCGGGTGCCTCATTCGGGCATTGACCTTTGATCTTTCTCGATACCAACGTCATCTCCGAAACGCTCAAGCACAACCCCGAGCCCGCGGTGATGAACTGGCTGGCCGTGCATGATGCCGAGCTGGCCATCCCGACCGTCACGCTGGCCGAAATCGCCTACGGGATCGAGAAGATCCGCCCCGACCAGCGCTCGGAGCGGCTGGCCCAGGGGCTTGCAGTCTGGCGCGAGCGGTTTGCCGGCCAGATTCACGCATTTACCGAGCAGGCCGCACTGGCGTACGGCAAGCTGATGGGCGAGGCAGCGCGAAGCGGTTACGCCATGTCGGTGCCGGATGGCATGATTGCAGCCATCGCGCTGGTCAATGGTGGCGAACTTGCCACGCGCAACGTCAGTGATTTCAAGGTTGTCGGGCTGAACCTGATCAATCCCTGGGACGGCTGAGCCTTTCGCACGAGATGTTGTACCCTTCGTGAATCTGTTCCCGAATCTGGAAGCTCCTGCATGACAAATCATTCGCATGAACTGTTCTTGCGCGCGCGCGCGCGCATCCCCGGTGGCGTGAATTCTCCGGTGCGTGCTTTTGCCGGCGTCGGTGGCGAGCCGGTGTTTTTCGAACGTGCCGAGGGCGCATGTCTTTTCGATGTCGACGGCAAGCGTTACATCGATTACATCGGCTCCTGGGGCCCGATGATCTGCGGCCATGCCCATCCGCACATCATCGAGGCGGTGCAGCGCGCGGCAGCCAACGGGCTGAGTTTCGGTGCTCCCAGCCCGGGTGAGGTGACCATGGCCGAGCGCATCTGCGAACTGGTGCCTTCGCTGGAGCGGGTGCGTATGGTCAACTCCGGCACCGAGGCGACGATGAGCGCGCTCAGGCTGGCGCGCGCGGCCACCGGGCGCAATCGGTTCATCAAGTTCGAGGGCAACTATCACGGCCATGCCGACAGCTTCCTGGTCAAGGCCGGCAGCGGCGCCCAGACACTGGGCGTGCCGACCTCGCCGGGCGTGCCGCCGGAGCTGGCCGCGCTGACCCTGAATGCGCGCTACAACGATCTGGACTCGGTGCGCGCGCTTTTCGAGCAGTACCCGGACGAGATCGCCTGCGTCGTCGTCGAACCGGTGGCCGGCAACATGAATTGCATTCCGCCGGTGCCGGGGTTCCTCGAAGGTCTGCGCGAACTGTGCGATCAGTATGGTGCCGCGCTGATCTTCGATGAAGTCATGACCGGCTTCCGGGTGGCGCTGGGCGGCGCCCAGGCGCTGTACGGGGTCACGCCTGACCTGAGCTGCTTCGGCAAGGTGATCGGCGCCGGCATGCCGGTGGGCGCCTTCGGCGGCAAGCACGAGTACATGAAACTGATCGCGCCGGAAGGCCCGGTCTACCAGGCCGGCACGCTCTCCGGTAATCCGGTGGCGATGGCCGCCGGCCTGGCCAACCTGGAACTGATCGGCGAGGCCGGTTTCTACGACCGCCTGACCGCGGCCACGCTCCGGCTGGTCGAGGGAATTTCGGCTGCGGCGCGCGAGGCCGGCATACCGCTGGCCACCAGCGCGGTCGGCGGCATGTTCGGCCTGTTCTTCACCGATCTCGAGCGGGTCGAGAACTTCGACCAGGCCGCTTCATGCGACCTGGAAGCGTTCAAGCGCTTCTTCCACGCCATGCTGGCCGAAGGCGTCTACCTCGCCCCGTCGGCATTCGAGGCCGGTTTTGTCTCCTCGGCCCACGGCGATGCCGAAATCGACGCCACCATCGACGCCGCGCGGCGGTCGTTTGCCGGGCTGCGGTGTGGGTGATTGGAAAATGGTTTTTTGCCGCGGATTTGCGCGGATGGTCGCGGATTACAAGGCGAAAGGTCTGAAAAACCTGAAAAGCCCGAAAAAGCTTTAACCACGAAGGACACGAAGAGCACGAAGGGAAAGCAAAATCTGATTTGAACCGCAGATGAACGCGGATGAACGCAGATAAAACGATGAAAATTCGTAGGGTGGATCAGCGCCAGCTCGTAGGGTGGATAAGCCCCAGCGCATCCACCTTTCAGGCGTGATTGGTGGATGCGCTTAGGCTTATCCACCCTACGAGCTGCAGGGGTCACGGTTTTTCATCCGCCTTCGCTTTCCCCTTCGTGTTCTTCGTGCCTTCTTCGTGTCCTTCGTGTTCCGCTTTGAAGCTTTTCAGTTTTTTATCTGCGTTCATCCGCGTTCATCTGCGGTAAAAAACTGATTTTTGTCCCATTCGCCCCCATATCGGGGCTTTGTCTATTCCAGGAGTGATATGAGCCAGTACGTCTACACCATGAACCGGGTCAGCAAGGTGGTTCCGCCCAACCGGGTGCTGATCAAGGATATTTCGCTGTCGTTCTTCCCCGGCGCCAAGATCGGCGTGCTGGGGCTTAACGGGGCCGGCAAGTCCACGGTTCTGCGCATCATGGCCGGGGTCGATACCGAATTCGACGGCGAGGCTCGGGCACAGCCGGGCATTCGCATCGGTTATCTGCCGCAGGAACCGGAGCTGCCCGAGGACGAGACCGTGCGCGAGGCGGTGATGGAAGGCCTGGGCGAGATCCGGGACCTGCTCAAGCGTTTCGACGAGATTTCCGAGCGCTTCGCAGAGCCGCTGGAAGACGACGAGATGAACGAGCTGCTGGCCGAGCAGGCCGAGCTGCAGGACAGGATCGATTCTACCGGCGGCTGGGATCTGGACCGGACCCTGGAAGTGGCCGCCGATGCACTTCGGCTGCCGCCCTGGGAGAGTGAAATCAAGGTGCTGTCCGGCGGCGAGCGCAGGCGCGTGGCACTGTGCCGGCTGTTGCTGTCCAAGCCCGACATGCTGCTGCTGGACGAGCCGACCAACCACCTGGATGCCGAATCCGTGGCCTGGCTGGAGCGCTTTCTGCACGATTTTCCGGGCACCGTGATGGCCGTGACCCATGACCGTTACTTCCTCGACAACGTCGCCGGCTGGATCCTGGAAATGGACCGCGGCCACGGCATTCCGTACCAGGGCAATTATTCGACCTGGCTGGAGCAGAAGCAGAAGCGCCTGGAAATGGAGCAGAAGCAGGAAGCCTCGCGCCAGCGCTCCCTGCGGGAGGAGCTGGAGTGGGTGCGCTCGAACCCCAAGGGCCGCCAGGCCAAGAGCAAGGCGCGTCTGCGGCAGTTCGAGGAACTGAATTCCAGGGAATTCCAGGCGCGCAACGAAACCCAGCAGATCTACATTCCGCCCGGCCCGCGGCTGGGCGACAAGGTGATCGAGGTTGAAGGTCTGTACAAGGGCTTCGGCCACGACCTGCTGATCGAGGATCTGAGCTTCAAGGTGCCGCCGGGCGCGATCGTCGGCATCATCGGCGGCAACGGTGCCGGCAAGACCACGCTGTTCAAGATGATCGCCGGCATCGAGCAGCCTGATTCCGGCACCGTCAACGTGGGCGAGACGGTCGAGCTCGGCTATGTCGACCAGAAGCGTGACAGCCTGGATGGCGATCGCCAGGTCTGGGAGGAAATCTCCGACGGCGCCGAGGTCATCGAGGTCGGCAATTACAAGATCCCGGCGCGCCAGTACGCCAGCCGCTTCAACTTCAAGGGCGCCGACCAGCAAAAGCGGGTCGGCCAGCTTTCCGGCGGCGAGCGCAACCGGGTTCACCTGGCCAAGGTGCTGAAATCCGGCGGCAACGTGCTGATGCTCGACGAGCCGACCAACGACCTGGATGTCGAAACCCTGCGTGCACTGGAAGAGGCGCTGCTGGCCTTCCCCGGCTGCGTGCTGGTGACCTCGCATGACCGCTGGTTCCTCGACCGCATCGCCACCCACGTGCTGGCCTTCGAGGGCGATTCGCACGTCGAATGGTTCGAGGGCAACTTCTCCGACTACGAAGCCGATCTCAAGCGCCGCAAGGGCGATTCAGCCGGCCCGCACCGGATCAAGTACAAGCGGATTTCATCCTGATGAGCAGCGGTTGCCGAAAGGTGTTTTAAACCGCAGATGAACGCAGATGAACGCAGATAAAGCGGAAAAGCTGTAAACCACGAAGGACACGAAGAGCACGAAGGGAAAAGCGAAGGCAGATGAAAAACCGTGACCCCTGCAGCTCGTAGGGTGGATAAGCCCCAGCGCATCCACCTTTCAGGCGTGATTGGTGGATGCGCTTAGGCTTATCCACCCTACGAGCTGGCTACGAGCTGGCGCCGATCCACCCCACGAATCTTCATCGTTTTATCTGCGTTCATCCGCGTTCATCTGCGGTTCAAATCAGATCTTGCTTTTCCTTTGTATTCTTCGTGATTGATTATGGCTGGAGATGCCGGCGCAGGAAGCGGTCGATCTGGCGGTAGACGTGCAGCCGTTGCGCCTCGCCGGCGATGGCGTGCTTTTCGCCCGGGTAGGTCATCAGGTCGAAGTCGATGACCTGCTCCTGCAGCTTCTGCATCAGCATGGTCGAATGGGTGAACAGCACGTTGTCGTCGGCCATCGGGTGGATGAGCAGTAGCGGGTCGGCCAGGTTTTCGGCGTAGTTGAGCACGTTGCCCAGCGCATAGGGTTCGGTCGGGTTGCCGTCGTCGTCGCGCGGCATGCCCAGGTAACGTTCGGTGTAATGGGTGTCGTACAGCGCCCAGTCGGTGACCGGCGCGACCGCGACCCCGGCGGCGAATTCGCCGGGGTGCTGCATCAGCATCATCAGGCTCATGTAGCCGCCGTAGCTCCAGCCGAACACGCCGATGCGGTCCGGGTCCACCCAGGGCAGCGATTTCAAAAATTGCAGGCCGATGATCTGGTCCTCGACCTCGACCCGTCCGAGATTCAGGTACGCCGGGGCCTGGAAGTCCATGCCCTGGCCTGCAATGCCGCGGTTGTCCAGTGAGAACACGACATAGCCGGATCGGGCCAGGTATTGGTCGACCAGGTGGCGCCGGCCCCAGCGGTTGAGCGCCATGCGCGAGGTCGGCCCGCCGTAGACATGGATGAATACCGGGTATTGCCGGGAAGCATCGAAATCGGCCGGACGGATCATGCGCCAGTGCATGGGCTGGCCATCGACGGCATCCAGCGTGCCGAATTCAGTCGGCAGATGGCCGGCGCGAAAAGGCGCATAGGGGTGTTCCGGGTCCACCCGGTTCTCGATCAGCCAGGCCAGGCGCTCGCCATCGGCCGAGTGAAGTGAAAGCTGCGGCGGCTGTTCGGTGGAAGAAAATACATCCAGGTAGCGCTGTCCGGCGCCGTCGAACGAGACCTCGTGCCAGCCGCTGCGACGCGAGACCTTGTGCACGGCCTCCGGCGTTTCGGTGATCAGCGACTGGCGGTACAGGTGCTGTTCGGTCGGGCCGTCGACCCCGGCGGTGAAATAGACCAGCCCGAACTCCTCGTCGACTGCTTCCAGCGTACTGACCGGCCAGTCGCCGGCGGTCAACTGACGCGCCAGTTGACCATCGGTGCGATACAGGTACAAATGGCGGTGGCCGGAGCGCTCCGACGACCAGATGAAATGCTCGCCGTCGCCGAGAAAGTGCAGGTCGTCGTCCAGGTTGATCCAGGTATCGGAAGTTTCGCTGACCAGCACTTGTCGCTCGTCGGCAGCAAGATCGTGAGCAATCAGCTCCAGCGTCTGCTGGTTGCGCGACTGCCGTTGGAACACCACCGCGGTGCTGTCCGGCCGCCAGGCCACGCGCGGGATGTAGATATCGGGGTTCTCGCCCAGGTCCAGCCAACGGATGTCGCCGGATTCGATCTCGACCACGCCCAGCCGGTAGCGCACGTTGTCGGTGCCAGCATACGGGTAGCGCTGCTCGACCATGCGGATGTCATCGCCGGTGACCTCGTAACGCAGGCTGGGTGCTATCGGTGATTCGTCGACTTGCAGGAACGCGATTCTTGCGCCGTCCGGCGACCACCAGTAGCCGGTGTCGCGTCCCATTTCCTCCTGCGCGATGAACTCGGCCATGCCGTTGGAGATGGTTTCGCCCGCATCGCCGGTCAGCGCGCGTGCCGCGCCGGACTCGATCTCGACCAGCCACAGTTCGCGTTCGCGGATGAATGCCACGTGCCGGGCATCGGGGGAGATCTTCGGATCGAGGTCGAATTTGTCGGATGCGGTCAACTGGCGCACGCTTGGCGTGCCGTCGCCGAGTTCGGCCAGGTAGAGATCGCCGCCCAGCGGAAACAGCAGCCGCTGGCCGTCGTCGGCCCAGCGATACTGGACGATGCCGGAAAGATCGGCGATCCGCGCGCGCTCGCGCCGGGCTTGCTCGGCCTCCGACAGCTCTCCTTCCTCGGCCAGTACGCTGCCGGCCGGGATCAGCAGGCGGGTCTGGCCCGATTCCAGGTGGTATTCCCACAGATCCAGTTGCGACGGATTGTCCTCGCCGCCGCGCAGAAACGTGACCCGATCGCCGGCTGGCGACAGCCGCGCCTGGCGCAATGTCGGCCCGGACAGCGCCGGGGCACCGAAGATTCGTTCCAGGGTCAGCTCGGCACGGCTCTCCTGGCCGTGGAGATGCGGCGCCAGTGCAAAGGTCAGCAGAAAAAGGGTCAGTACAAATTTCATGGTTTTGGCCGGGGTGAGGTCAGACGGGTATTGTTTTCGATCCGCGGTGGCGGGTGCAAACTTCTTTTCGGAATGAATCCACGGATGAACACGGATAATGGCAGAAAAGCAGAAAAACAGAAAAAATAGTTTAACCACGAAGGACACGAAGGGCACGAAGGGAAAAGCGAAATCTGGTTTGAACCGCAGATGAACGCGGATGAACGCAGATAGAACGATGAAAATTCGTAGGGTGGATAAGCCCCAGCGCATCCACCTTTCATGCGTGATTGGTGGATGCGCTTAGGCTTATCCACCCTACGCGCTGCAACAATCACGGGTTTTCATCTCTCTTGGCCTTTCCTTCGTGCTCTTCGTGTCCTTCGTGGTTAAATTGCTTTTCGCTTTTATCTGCGTTCATCCGCGTTCATCTGCGGTAAAAACCGGTTTTGCAGCATGAAAGGTGGATGCGCTGGGGCTTATCCACCCTACGAGTTGCAGGGGTCACGGTTTTTCATCAGCCTTCGCTTTGCCCTTCGTGCTCTTCGTGTCCTTCGTGGTAAAGGATTTTTCAGGCTTTTCCAATGTTCTTATCTGCGTTCATCCGCGTTCATCTGCGGTAAAAAAACCGGTTTTGCAGTCCCGATCAGTCCGGCGTGCGATGCCCGACGAGGTCCTGGTACTCGGGATGGCGCTTGATCCAGGCGGCGACGTAGGGGCAGCGGGGGATGACCTGCCAGCCCTGGCTGCGGGCGTGGTCCAGCGCGGTGCGGGTCAGTCGGCCGGCGATGCCGCGGCCTTCCACCGGCGGCGGGACGCGCACGCTGTTCATCGAAATGATCCGGTCGCGCAAGGTGTATTCGAGCAGGCAGAGGTTGCCGTCGACTTCCGCCTCGAAGCGGTCCTGCTCGGGCTTGTGATGGATTTCCATGGTCATCTCAGGTAGCGGGTGCGAATGGTGGCCGGGATTTCATTCAGGCCGCGCAATACCGGGCCGGCATCGTCGGTCTCTACATCCATGACGACGTAGCCGACATCCGGCAGGGTTTGCAGGTACTGCCCGGCAATATTGATGCCGGCTGCGGAAAACACGTTATTGATGGCCTGCAGCACGCCCGGCTCGTTGCGGTGGATGTGCATGATGCGCCGGGCCGTGGCGTGGTCGGGCAGGGTAACCTCGGGGAAGTTGACCGCGCCGGAGGTCGAGCCGTTGTCGGAATAGTGAATCAGCTTGGTTGCGACATCGAGCGCGATGTTCTGCTGGGCCTCCCGGGTCGAGCCGCCGATGTGCGGGGTCAGCAGCACGTTGTCGAATTCGCGCAGTTCGCAGACGAATTCCTCGTCTCTGGAGGCCGGTTCGGACGGAAATACGTCGATCGCAGCGCCGGCCAGGTGTTCGCTCTCGATCGCGCTCGTCAGCGCCGGGATCGAGACGACCTTGCCGCGCGAGGCATTGATCAGGTGGCCGCCCGGCCTGATCCGGGCTAGTTCGGCCGCATCGATCATGCCGCGCGTTTCCGGCGTGTCGGGCACGTGCAGCGAGACCACGTCGGCCTGCTCCAGCAGCGCATCCAGCGACCGGGCCGGCTCGGCATTGCCCAGCGGCAGCTTGCGCACGATGTCGTGGTAAATCACCCGCATGCCCAGGCCCTCGGCCAGGATACCGAGCTGGGAACCGATATGGCCGTAGCCGATGATGCCCAGCGTCTTGCCGCGTACTTCGAACGAACCCTTGGCGGTCTTCAGCCAACGGCCGCGGTGGGCCGCGGCGTTCTTGGCCGGGATGCCGCGCATCAGCATGATGATTTCGGCCAGCACCAGCTCGGCGACCGATCGGGTGTTAGCATACGGGGCGTTGAACACCGGGATGCCGCGCCGGCGGGCCGCAGCCAGGTCGACCTGGTCGGTGCCGATGCAGAAGCAGCCGACCGCGGTCAGCCTGGCGGCCTTGTCCAGAAGGCTTTCATTCAGGCGCGTGCGAGAACGGATGCCGAGGAAGTGTACTTCGCCGATGCGCTCGGCCAGTTGCGCGGCCGGCAGCGCGGCCGGCAGGCTTTCGACGTTGTCGTAGCCGGCGGCATGGAAGGATTCCACGGCACTTTCGTGCACGCCTTCGAGCAGCAGAATCCGGATCTTGTCCTTGGCGAGCGAGTGATTTCGCTGGGTCATGAATATATTGTAGTTGCGGGGGAGATCATGATAGTCGAGATGGGCGCGCCAAAGAGCGAAACTCGCGAAACCCGAACCACAGATTACGCAGATTTACACAGAACAGAATCAACAATCTGTGTAAATCTGCGTAATCTGTGGCTCGCTTTTGACCTCCGCAGGAGACATTTGCCGGCCTGGCAAAGGAAACCATGATGGAATTGCCCGATATCGAACATCTGACCGACCCCGAATCACTGGCCCATTACGGTCGCGACTGGACGCGGTTCTGGACTCCGGCGCCGCGCGCGGTGGTGTTCCCGCGTACCACTGAAGAGGTCGTGGAACTGGTCGGCTGGGCGCGGCGCGAGCATGCCGCGCTGGTGCCGTCCGGCGGCCGCACCGGCCTGTCGGGCGGGGCGGTCGCGGCCGACGGCGAGGTCGTGGTTTCGTTCGAGAAGATGCGTGAAGTCATCGAGTTCGATGAAACCGGGCCTTCGGTCACCGTCCAGGCCGGGCTGCCGGTGGGTGAGTTGCAGCGCCTGGCGGCCGGACGTGACTTTTATTACCCGGTTGACTGGGCGGCGGCCGATTCCTCCCAGGCCGGCGGCTCGGTGGCCACCAACGCCGGCGGAATCCGCGTGCTGCGCTACGGCATGACCCGCGACTGGGTGCTGGGCCTGAAGGTCGTGACCGGGGCCGGCGATGTGCTGGAATTGAATCGCGGCCTGGTCAAGAACAACGCCGGGCTGGATCTTCGCCAGCTCATGATCGGCAGCGAAGGCATGCTGGGCCTGATCACCGAGGTCACGTTCGGCCTGACCCGGCCGCCGCCGTCGCGCTCGGTGCTGTTGCTGGGCTTTTCCGGGCTGGATGCGGTGATGCCGGCGTTTGCGCAACTGCGCGCGGCGCTGGATCTTTCAGCCTTCGAATTCTTCGATGCCGCCAGCATCGCGCATGTCCAGGCCGCTACCGGCCGTTCGTTTCCGCTGCAAGAGCGGCCGCCGTTTTCGGCCGTGATCGAATTCGACGACCCGGATGAATCGCGTCAGCCCGACGCGCTGGATGCGTTCGAGCGGCTGGTCGACGACGGTCACGTGGTCGACGGCCTGATCAGCCAGAGCCAGGCCCAGGCCGAGGAATTGTGGCACTGGCGCGAGGCGATCAGCGAGTCCATCGCGCCGCGTACGCCGTACAAGAACGATCTGTCGGTGCGGGTGGCCCGGGTGCCGGACTTTCTGCGCGCCCTGAAGGAACTGGTCGGGCAGCGTTACCCGGATTTCGAGGTGGTCTGGTTCGGCCACATCGGCGACGGCAACCTGCACATGAACGTGCTCCGGCCCGAGCAGGGCTCGGTCGAGGACTTCCACACCGCCTGCGAGCAGCTCACGCCCGAGGTGTTCCGGCTGGTCGGCGAGTTCGGCGGCAGCCTGTCGGCCGAGCATGGCGTCGGACGGCTCAAGCGCGACTGGCTGGAAATGACCCGCTCGGCGGCCGAAATCGGGCTGATGCGCGGCATCAAGCGCCAGTTCGACCCGGACGGAATTCTCAATCCCGGCAAGGTGTTTCCTGATTAGGTACGTATTTCAGCCATTACCTGAAATCTGCGTGAGGCGAAAGAATCCTTGAAAAAGCGTGGACACGAAGAGCACGAAGAAGGCACGAAGCTCACGAAGAAAACTCTTTCGGAATTGAACTTCGTGAGCTTCGTGCCTTCTTCGTGCTCTTCGTGTCCTGCTTCTCGCTTTTACATGGTTTTCTCACCGGAGCACCGGAACGCGACCAATGTGGCTGAGTCATCTACCTGATCAGGAGGTGCTTTAGGATCAGTCTTCAGCCGGCTTTTCGCGCACCATCATGGTCAGCTTGGCCCTAGCGATCCGGCGTCCCGATTCATCCGTCACGTCGATCTGCCACAGGTGCGTGCTGCGGCCAAGGTGCACCGCCTCGGCGCGCGCCGTGACCATCCCCTCCCGGACCGGCCTGAGGTGATTGATCGCCAGCTCCAGCCCGACCGCCTGTTTCCCGGTACCGTGCATCTGCAGCCCCGAGGCGGCGCTGCCCACGCTCTCGGCCAGCGCGGCGGTGGCGCCGCCGTGCAGGATGCCGTAGGGCTGGTGATGGCGGGCGTCGACCGGCATGGTGGCGACCAGAAAGTCTTCGCCGAAGTCGGTGTAGCGGATGCCCAGCGTCTCCATCAACGTGCCCGGTACGATGCGGTTGAGCTGCTCCAGAACCCCCTGACGTTCAGTCATCGCTGTTCCCGCTCCGGCCCTGGTACTGCTCGGCAAGCTGCTGCTGGATATTGGCCGGGACTGCCTCGTAATGCGAGAATTCGACGACGAAGCGTCCTTCCCCGCCGCTCATGCTCTTCAGTTCGGTCGGGAAGTCGGTGATTGCCGAAAGCGGCACGGCTGCGCTGATCTGGGTCTGCCCGGCCTTGAGGCTTTCGGTGCCCTGAATTCGCGCGCGCTTGGAGGCCAGCAGGCCGGTGATGTCGCCCATGACTGTGTCTGCCACCATTACCTCCAGGTTGACGATGGGCTCCAGAAGCTGCGGACCGGCCTGCGAAATGGCATCCAGCAGCGCCTTGCGCCCGGCGATGACAAACGCGATTTCCTTGGAATCCACGCTGTGATGCTTGCCGTCGTAGACCGTGACTTCCAGATCCTGCAGCGGAAATCCGGCAACGGCACCTTCATCGAGCACCTGGCGCACGCCTTTTTCCACCGCCGGAATCAGGCTGGTCGGGATCACCCCGCCGACCACTTCGCTGGTGAACCGGAAACCCTCGCCGCGCCCCAGCGGCTTGACCCGAAGGAATACCTCGCCGAACTGCCCGGCGCCGCCGGTCTGCTTCTTGTGCCGGCAATGGCCTTCGGCCGGCCGGGTGATGGTCTCGCGATAGGCAATCCGCGGCGGCCGGGTCTCGACTTCGACCCCGTAGCGCCTGTTCATGCGCTCCAGCAGGATGCGCAGGTGCATTTCGCCCAGCCCGCGGATGACCGTTTCGTTGAGCTCCTGGTTGTGCTCGACCTGGAAGCAGGGATCTTCCTCGGCAATCCGCTCCAGCGCGCTTGCCAGCTTCTGTTCCTGGCCGCGGGTCTTCGGTTCGATCGCCAGCCCGAACATGGGTTGCGGGAAGTCGATCGGCTTGAGGTAATAGTGATCCTCGTCGTGGTTGTCGTGCAGGATGGCGTCGTAATGGATGTCGTCGATCTTGCCGACCGCGCAGATATCTCCCGGCCCGCCTTGCTCGATCTCGACATGTTCGCTGCCCTGGATCCGGTACAGGTGCGCGACCTTGATCGGCTTGCGCGCATCGCCTACCAACAGCTGCATGCCCGGCTTGATGGTGCCCTGAAAGATGCGGAAGATCGAAAGCTTGCCGGCGTAAGGATCGTTGACGATCTTGAACACATGCGCCAGCACATGCGCGTCCGGATCCGGGTCCGGCGTGACCTTGTGTTCCTCGTCACCGGCGCGAAAGCGCGGTGGATTGCCTTCGGCAGGGTTGGGCAGCAGCCGCTCGATGAATTTCAGCAGTTCCGGGCAGCCGGCCCCGGTCTGGGCCGAAGCAAAGCAGATCGGCACCAGGTGACCCTCGCGCAGGGCACACTCGAACGCGTCGTGCAGCTCGTCGCGCGAGATTTCCTCGCCTTCCAGGTAGCGCGCCATGATGTCCTCATCGACCTCGACGACCTGGTCCAGAATCTCGGAGTGTGCATCGGCCAGGGACAGGATGTCGGTCTCGCCGTCCTCGTTGAAGAAGCAGTCGCGCACGGTAGTGAAGTTTTCGGCCGGCAGGTTGACCGGCAGGCATTGCGGCCCGAAGGATTCGCGCAGGTCCTGCACCAGCGCTGCCAGATCCACGCCCTCGGCATCGATGCGGTTGATGATGATCATGCGGCACAGCCGGCGCTGTTTTGCCCGGCGCATCAGCCGCCGGGTCGACATCTCGATGCCGTTGACGGCATTGACGACCACGGCCGCGGTCTCGACCGCCGACATCGCCGCCAGGGTCTGGCCGCGGAAATCCGGGTCGCCGGAAGTATCGATCAGGTTGACCCGAACCTTTCCGGCCGGGAAGTGCATGACGCTGCTGTCCAGGGAATGCTGGTACTGTTTTTCCAGCGCATCGAAATCCGAAAGCGTGTCGCCGCGTTCGATCCTGCCGGTTTCTCCCTTGACGCCTGCGGCCACCAGCAACTGCTCGGCCAGCAGAGTCTTGCCGCTGCCGGCGTGTCCCGCCAGGACAAGGTTTCGGATTGCCTCGATTTGCGGATTGGGCATGGTGAGTCTCCCTGTGGATTCAGCCTTGGTTAAAAGCCGTCCACAGATTCCGCAGATTCACACAGATTATTGGAATTGAGATCAGTTTCCTTGAGAATCAATAATCTGTGAGAGCCTGCGCAATCTGTGAATTCAAGGTTTGTGTCTGGGTGTGACTGAAGCGGTTTCATGTCATTTGCAAGAGTGCCACAAACCATAAGCTCCGGGGGAGTCCGTCGTGCGGGGGCTGGAACAGGCGCTGCCGTTCAGTTTCGATTCAGTACGCCGGCGTTACAGTGCAGCCGTCAATGGAGACAACCCAAGGAGAGGCCAGATGAAAGTCCGTACTCGCTTGCTTACGTCCGCTTTTGCCGCCTCGTTGCTGGCATCCGGCGCGGCCATGGCGCAATCGGCTCCGGTGTACTACGAATACGCGCCGGTGGTGGGTTACGAACCGATCCGGGCGGCCCATCGCATTCCGGTCGAGCGTGAAGTCTGCTGGCAGGAGCGCGGCTATCGCCAACACGGTGGAGGTTCGGCTACCGGAACCATTGCCGGTGCCATCATCGGCGGCGTGATCGGCAACCAGTTCGGCGGCGGCTCGGGCAGGAAGGCCCTGACCGTGGGTGGCGCGGCGCTGGGCGCTTCGGTCGGTCACGACGCGACGCGGCGCAACCGGCATGCCCATCCGGTCAGTTACGAACGTTGCGAGATCCAGGTCGATTACGAGTATCGCGAGCACGTTTCGGGCTACCGGGTGCGCTACGAGTACAACGGCGAGCTTTTCGAAACCCGCACGAGCCACCCGCCGGGCGAATCAATCCGGCTGCAGGTCTCGGCCCGGCCGGTTCACTGAGCCGGGAATCGGGGGTCGGGGGTCGGCGCGAACTTTTTGCCTGTGTCAGACCGATCACGGGATCGGAAATAGCCCGGTCGGCGCGTTACAATTCGTTGACTCCGGCGTTCGGCTTTCCGGCGTCGGATGGCACAGCGAAAGGGACTGGACTTGGAAAAAGCGGATCGGCAGCGCGAAGAGCGAAATGGAAGAAGCCTTGATTTCTTTCGCGGATTTCTCAAGGACCCGAAGCAGGTCGGCTCGGTCATCCCGAGCTCGCGCTTCATGGAGCGCAAGATCGTCGAATACGCCCTGCCGGAGCGCGCCAGCGTCGTGGTCGAGCTCGGCCCGGGCACCGGCGGCACGACGCGTGCGCTACTCAAGGAAATGCCGGCCGACGGTCGCCTGCTGGCCATTGACGTGGATAGTCGTTTCACCGCAATCGTCGCAGGGATCCAAGACGAGCGTGTGATTGCGCACACCGGCAGCGCGGTCGACCTGGCCGAAATTCTCAGGCAGCACGGCCTGGGGCGCCCCGATGTCGTCGTTTCAGGCATTCCGTTCTCGACCATGCCCCGGGAACTGGGGCAGAGCATCCTGCAGGCGGTGCACGACAGCCTGAACGATGCGGGCCTGTTCGTCGCCTACCAGTTCCGGGCCGAAGTCGCCCGCCTGGCCTGGCCGGTGTTCGGCGACCCGCTGCGCAGCGAAATGGTCGCCCTGAACGTTCCGCCGATGCGGATCTGGCAGTGGGGAAGGGACAGTAAGCAGTAAATAGTAAAAAGCCGTAAATGGTGAATAGTAAATAGTAAATAGTAAATAGCAACCGGCGGCATCTTGTGGGCCGGAGATTGGCCGACGTGTCCGGGCTCCGATCAGGGCACATCGATGGAAGCGCCGCCCCGGTCGATGCAGGCACCGCTTGCCATTTACCATTTACCATTCACCATTTACGCTTTTTCCATCAGCCATTTACTATTTACGACCTTTATATCCGTTTGCGCTGCATTCACACCCCGCGTTATAGTTACCGATTACCTTTACGGATTTCAGCGGATTTCCCGTGGACAAGATCGTCATTCGCGGTGCGCGCACGCACAACCTGGCCAATATCGATCTCGAGCTGCCGCGCGACAAGCTGATCGTGTTTACCGGGCTGTCCGGCTCGGGCAAGTCGTCGCTTGCCTTCGACACCATCTACGCCGAGGGCCAGCGGCGCTATGTCGAGTCGCTGTCGGCCTACGCACGGCAGTTCCTGTCGATGATGGAAAAGCCCGATCTGGACCATATCGAGGGCCTGAGCCCGGCGATTTCGATCGAGCAGAAGGCGGCCAGCCACAATCCGCGCTCCACGGTTGGCACGGTCACCGAAATTCACGACTACCTGCGCCTGATGTACGCCCGGGTCGGCACGCCGCGCTGCCCCGAGCACGGCGAGACGCTGGATGCGCAGACCGTCAGCCAGATGGTCGATATCGTGCTCAATCAGCCCGAAGGCACGAAGCTGATGCTGCTCGCACCGATCGTGCGCAACCGCAAGGGCGAGCACGGCAACCTGCTGCGCGACCTGCGCGCCCAGGGTTTCGTGCGTGCGCGCATCGACGGCAAGGTGCACGACCTGGACGGCGAACTGCCGGCGCTGGAGCTTCGGCGCAAGCACTCCATCGAGGCGGTGGTCGACCGCTTCAAGGTGCGCGATTCAGGCAGTGAGGCCGGCGCCAGCCTGGTCCAGCGCCTGGCCGAGAGCTTCGAGACCGCGCTGGCGCTGGCCGACGGGCTGGCGCTGGTGGTGCCGATGGATGATGAATCCGGCGGCCAGATGCTGTTCTCGGCGCGCTTTTCCTGCCCGGTATGCGACTACAGCCTGGCCGAGATGGAACCGCGCATGTTCTCGTTCAACAACCCGAACGGCGCCTGTCCGTCCTGCGACGGCATTGGCCGCAAGGAGTATTTCGATCCTGAGCGAGTGGTCGGTAATCCTGAATTGTCGCTGGCCGGCGGCGCGATCCGTGGCTGGGACCGGCGCAATGCCTACTATTTCCAGATGATCCAGTCGCTCGGCCGGCACTACGGCGTCGATCCGGAAACGCCGTTTGCCGAGTTGCCCGAGAATGTGCGCCAGGTTGTGCTGCACGGCAGCGGCAGCGAGAAGATTGCGTTCCGCTATTTCGCCGACGGCGGCACCCAGACGCGCAAGCATCCGTTCGTCGGCATCATTCCGAACCTGGAGCGACGCTATCGCGAAACCGAGTCGCGCGTCGTGCGCGAGGAACTGGCGCGCTACATCTCCGAGCAGCCGTGCCCGGAATGCGGCGGACAGCGGCTGAATGCGGCCTCGCGCAACGTGTTCATCGGCGATCAGTCGCTGCCCGAAATCTCTTCGTGGTCGATCGAGCAGTGCCTGAGGTTCTTCGAGCAGTTGAAGCTGCCCGGCTGGCGCGGCGAGATTGCCGGGCGCATTCTCAAGGAAGTGCGCGAGCGGCTGGGCTTTCTGGTCAATGTCGGGCTGGACTACCTGACCCTGGACCGCCGCGCAGACACCTTGTCCGGTGGCGAGGCCCAGCGCATCCGGCTGGCCAGCCAGATCGGCGCCGGGCTGGTTGGCGTGATGTACGTGCTCGACGAGCCCTCCATCGGCCTGCACCAGCGCGATAACGCTAGATTGCTGGAGACCCTGGTCCGGCTGCGCGACCTGGGCAACACCGTGATCGTGGTCGAGCACGACGAGGAAGCGATCCGCGCCGCCGATCATATCGTCGACATCGGCCCGGGCCCCGGCGTGCACGGCGGGCGCATCGTCTACTCCGGGCCCCCGGACGGGATCTTCGAGTGCGAACAGTCGCTGACCGGCGACTACCTGAGCGGCCGCAAGTCGATTGCCGTGCCGGCCCGGCGCATCAAGCCGGACCGCAAGCGCACGTTCCGGCTGGAAGGGGCAAGCGCGAACAATCTGCAATCGGTGGACGTGGAGATTCCGGCCGGGCTGTTCGTCTGCGTCACCGGCGTGTCGGGTTCGGGCAAGTCCACGCTGATCAACGACACCGTGTATCGGTTGATGGCGCGCGAGCTCAACGGCGCCTCCGAGAATCCATCGCCGTACCGGCGTCATTCCGGCCTGGAGCTGTTCGACAAGGTGGTCGATATCGACCAGAGTCCGATCGGGCGCACGCCGCGCTCCAACCCGGCCACCTACACCGGACTGTTCACGCCCATACGCGACCTGTTTGCCGGGACGAAGGAGGCGCGCTCGCGCGGCTACAAGCCCGGCAGATTCTCGTTCAACGTCCGCGGCGGGCGCTGCGAGGCCTGCCAGGGCGACGGCATGGTCCGGGTCGAGATGCACTTCCTGCCCGACATCTACGTCCCCTGCGACGTCTGCCACGGCAAGCGCTACAACCGCGAGACGCTGACGGTGACCTACAAGGGCAGAAACATCAGCGAAGTCCTGGCGATGACGGTCGAGGATGCGCTCGATTTCTTCGAGCCGGTGCCGGCGATTGCGCGCAAGCTGCAGACGCTGATGGACGTGGGCTTGAGTTACATCACGCTGGGCCAGTCGGCGGTCACGCTGTCCGGCGGGGAAGCGCAGCGCATCAAGCTGGCGCGCGAGCTCTCCAAGCGCGATACCGGCAACACGCTGTATATCCTGGACGAACCGACCACCGGCCTGCACTTCCACGACATCAAGCACCTGCTGGCGGTGCTGCACCGGCTGCGCGACGACGGCAACACCGTGGTCGTGATCGAGCACAACCTGGATGTCATCAAGACCGCCGACTGGATCATCGACCTGGGCCCCGAAGGCGGGACCCGGGGCGGTCGCATCATCGCCACCGGCACGCCCGAGCAGATCGCGCGCAATTCAGAGTCCTGGACCGGGCGCTACCTGGCCGAAATCCCCGGTCTTTCGCGGCGCAAATCCGCCTGAACCGCGCATCGCGGTAAAATGACGCATCTGTAACAAACCCGGGAACCGAAGATGTCGGAATTCAGCATCGAGCTCGATGTCCGCTGGGGGGATGTCGATTCCTTCGGCCACGTCAACAACGCGGTATTTCTGGCCTACCTGGAGCAGTGCCGCAGCGAGTGGATGAGCTCGGTGCCGTGCCACTGGCAGGAAGGCGAGACCGGGCCGGTGGTGGCCAACATCAACATCAACTACCGGCGCCCGCTGCACTGGCCGCATCGCATCGTCGTGACCCTCAAGCCGGCCTCGCCCGGGCGCTCCAGCATCAAGCTGGAAAGCGAGATCCGGTCGGCTGAGACCGCGCAGGGCAGCAAGCCGGTGCTGTACGCCGATGCCACCGCAACCCTGGTCTGGATCGACAAGAAAACCGGCGAATCGGTACCGCTGCCGGGTTCCATCCGCGAACTGGGCAATGCCGGCTGAAATCCTTTCCTGATTACGTAGCACCCTCAGCCATGCTGGCGAATAAAACCCCAGGAACCGCAGATTACGCAGATTTGCACAGATAAAAGCACAAAGCAGGTCACGAAGAGCACGAAGAAGGCACGAAGCTCACGAAG
>SR_TP_S13solDRAFT_1000104_pt1 | contig 45207 bp, 38 predicted proteins | sample SodReaTP_S13sol_FD_11159 | JGI IMG/M metagenome (IMG submission 11159) | reverse complement strand
TGGGTGTGAAACAGCAGCGGCGAGCCGCGCTCGGTCCACACTCGCCGGTAGGCCTCGGCCGAGCGCGGCGAGCGGAACGGCACGATGAACAGGTGAAGGATCAGCCACCAGATCGGGCGCGGCACCTCGACCACCCGCCGATCCCAGAGGAATTCGCGCAGGTACCGGCGCACTGCGGCGGAATCCGGGCGGTCAGGCGTGCCGAGATTGATCAACAACACCCCGGCGAGCGGCGGCCGGGCATGTGCGGCCAGGTTTCGGACTTCGGCAGATGACCTGATGGCGGTTTTCATGTATTGGCTCGAACCGACGGGAATGGACGAAGTGTAGCCACCCGCCGGCGCTTTTGTCTGAACGTCAACTCTGCTAATATCCGACATTGGAGTGATTTATCAAATTACAGGTTGGTCTCGTGAATTTTCGCGCCGCGATCGTGATTGCCGTGCTGGTGGGCCTGAGCAGCCCGGCCAGTGCGCAGCCGTACGGCTACAGCGTCAACTCACGCGGCTTCCTGCCCGACGACCAGATGCACCTGCTGTGGCGGGTCGATCTGGCCACGGGCGCAACCGAAGCGATCGGCCCGACCGGATTCGACAAGATGGAGGCCCTGGCGCTCGCGCCGGATGGGACGCTGTACGGCGCGGATGATGCACTGAACACTCTGGTTACGGTCAACACCAACTCCGGGTTCTCCTCGCCGGTCGGTGGCATCACCACCAATATGGGGGTGCCCCTGCAGAACCTGGATCTCGGCATGACGTTTGCCTGCGACGGGACACTGCTGGTTGTCTCAGCCGCGCAGCAAAGCCTGTTCTCGGCCTCGCTGGAGACCGGGCTTCTGAGCAGAATCGGGGATGCCGGCAGCCTCGGCGTGCCGATCACCGGCATTGCAGCCCGGGGCAATCAGCTCTACGGCATCGGCCAGGGGCGCGACAGCACGGACCAGCTTGTAACCGCCGCACCGAACCTGTACCGGATCGACCGCGAGTCGGCCAGCGCCGAACTCATCGGGCCACTGGGCCCCGCTGTGGCGCCATATGTCAACGCGGGTCTGGATTTCGATGCCGAGGGCAGGCTCTGGGCCTTGACCGACCGACGAGACGGGGGGCAGCCGAATCTTTTCTCCCAGATCCTCGAAATCGACCCCGCCAGCGGACAGGCGGTCCGCGTGATCGACTCCGATGTCGTCGGCTTCGAGTCGCTGGCCACTGCCCCCGCGGGTGCCTGCACCCCGGCAATTGGAGCAGGCACCGCAGAGGATCTTCCGATGATCCCGGTCAACCATCCATTCGCACTTTTTGCCCTGATCCTGGCAATGGTTCTGATTGCAGGCTGGACCTTCCACGCCCAACGGCGGTAGAATCGGACTTCTTGCCACTTGGTTGGAATTCCAATGCTCGGTAATATCGGACCCATGCAGCTGCTGATCATTTTTCTGATCGTGCTGCTGATCTTCGGCACCAAGAAACTGCGCAACGTCGGCGGCGACCTGGGTTCGGCCATTCGCGATTTCCGCAAGGGCATGAGCGAAAGCGAAAAACCCCAGGACGACAGCCCCCAGGACAACACTGCGCAATCGCGCAGCAGCGAAGACGGCGACGGAGACTCCGACTCCGGCACCACCCAACCCAAGCCCTGATCCCATGAGCGGCATCGGCTTTGTCGAAATGCTGCTGCTGGCTGCGGTGGCCCTGATCGTGGTCGGTCCGCAGAAGCTGCCGGGCATTGCGCGGGCCGCCGGTCGCCTGACGCGCCAGGCCCGGAATGCCTGGCAAGGCATCCAGTCGGAACTGCAGGCAGAGCTGGATGCCGAGCACAACCACAAGATCATGCAGCAGAGCGCTGAAAACAAGGCCGCTACCAATCCACAACCGAAAGAGCCGGATGAGCGCACCGGATCAGACTGATCAGGAACTGTCCCTGATCGATCACCTGCTGGAACTGCGCGACCGCCTGATCCGCGCCTTTCTCGCAGTACTGATCTGCATGCTGGCGCTGCTGCCGTTTGCCCGACGCATCTACTCGATCGTCTCCGAGCCGCTGGTCTCACGCCTGCCTGAAGGCACCAGCATGATCGCGATCGACGTGGTCTCGCCGCTGTTCGCGCCGTTCAAGCTCAGCCTGATCATCGCCATCCTGGTGGCCATGCCGTATGTGCTCTACCAGGTCTGGTCATTCGTGGCGCCGGGCCTGTACCAGCACGAAAGGCGCATTGCGAAACCGCTGCTGGCTGCGGCCACGCTGCTGTTCTACCTCGGTTGCCTGTTCGCCTATTTCGTGGTCATGCCGCTGATCTTCGGTTTCATGACCCGGATTGCGCCGGAAGGCGTGGCGGTAATGACCGACATCAATCGCTACCTGGACTTCATCCTGATGATGTTCCTGGCCTTCGGCCTGTCCTTCGAGGTGCCGGTGGTCACCGTGGTGCTGGTGGCAATCGGCGCGGTCACGCCGGATCAGCTGGCCCGCGCCCGGGGTTACGTTGTCGTCGGCGTGTTCTTCATCGCCATGCTGATCACGCCACCGGACATGATCTCGCAAACGCTGCTGGCCCTGCCGGTCTGGGGCCTGTACGAACTCGGCATCCTGTTTTCGCGCATGATTTACCGCCAGCGCGAAGAGGCGGAGCAGGAGTCCTGAAAGAGAAAGCATGCTTTTCTGATGGTGGCTCCATTCACTGGCGGGGGCGTCATTAAGTGCAGGAGATTGTGTCGGGCTTTCGTAAATAGTAAATAGAAAAGTCAAAACCGGCCAGGGCCCGGGCGTGCGCAATCCGCGCCTGAAGCCTGATCCGGCCGGGTCAAAACTGTACGGTGATGACGGGTGAGGAATGTGGCGCCGAGCTGTCAGCGGGGGGTGGTGTTGCCTGGTGGCGAGTCGTGGGTCGCGGAGCAGATGACGATCTATCAGCTTCTATCCGACACCGCCGGGCTTCAAGGAAGGCATTCAGGATTGGATGCCCCCGTGTCAAGTCCAGTGGCAACAAGGCTCCCTTAAGCGCTGACGTTGCCTGCACTGCCGATCGACCCGCGGCTCGCCGGCAGGCAACGCCACTGCCCGCCTGCCCCTCAGTCATGCTGGCGAATAAAACCTCGGGAACCGCAGATTACGCAGATTCTCGCAGATGACTGACTATGCCTGGAAACTGAACACCCGTCCACGCAAATCGCTGGGCTTTAAGTGTCCCGCCGAGTTGCTCACTCCGGATGCTTTCGATTTCAAGCAGCACCACGCTGCACTTTTTGCACTTGGTCATTGAAACCGCCTGCCCTTATGCTGAAAGGCTCTTTGAATTCAATAATCTGCGTAATCTGTGGTTCGCTTTTGAACGATGGCTGAGGTAGGTACCTAACCAGCAAAGCTTTTCCGGTGACTGGCTGCGGACCTGCTCACCGAACTAACGGGGCGGCTTGCTTTCCTGGCCCAGGGCGGCGGTGACGATTTCGGCTACATCGGGGCTGAGGCCATCCACGCCGCGGATGGCTGCGAGCTGTTCGCGCATCAGTTTCTGGCGCGCCTGGTCGTATTCCGGCCAGCGGTTGAATGCCGCGACCAGGCGCGCGGCGACCTGCGGATTGATTGCATCCAGCTCGCGCACGACTTCCCCGACCAGCCGGTAACCGGCTCCGTCGGCGCGATGGAAAGCCAGCGGGTTGGCCGTGCCGAAAGTGCCGATCAACGCGCGCACCTTGTTCGGGTTGCGCATCGAGAACGCTGCGTGGGACATCAGCTCGGCCACCTTTTCGACCGTCTCCGGTGCCGGCACCTGCGCTTGCAGCGAGAACCACTTGTCCATGACCAGCGGGTTGTCACGGTAGCGCTGCTCGAATTCGGCGAGCAACTCCGATGCCTGATCGCTACCGGCCATGAGCAGCATCGAGAGCGTGGCCTGGCGGTCGGTCATGTTGTCGGTTTCCCGGCAAAGCGCGACGGCGCTTGCAATCGCATCGGCATCTCCGGCAGCGATGGCCAGCACGCGCGCGCCGTGGGCCAGGCTCCTGCCGGCGATCTGCGCGGCTTCGAACTGCCAGGCCTGCTGCGGCATCCAGCGCCGGTAGGCATCCCGGAGTTCATCGGCCAGTGCCTGTCCCAAATGGCGACGCAGCCCGGTCCGGGCGGCGTGGATGGCCTCGACCGGCACCGGCCGATACTCGCGCGCGATTTCCGATTCGGTTGGCAATTGCAACAGTTCGGAAGCCAGCGCCGGGTCATCGTGTGCCCGTGCAAGCGTGTTGCGCCAGGCCTCGACCAGGCCAGCCAGCGCCGACGATCCCCGGACCGGGCCTTCGGCACCGATCCACTCACGCAACACCCGCCCGATGAGTTCGCGGCCGGCCAGCCAGCGGGCGACCGGGTCGGGATCATGGGCCAGGACACAGGCCAGCTCGTCATCATTGCGCTCGATCTCGAGCCGCACCGGGGCCGGAAAACCTCGCATCAGCGAGACCACCGGCCTGCCTTCCAGGCCGCTGATGCGCAGTTCGGTTTCGCGCTCGCGCAATTCGATCCGATGTTCCGTGTCCGGGGCAAGATCCGGTCCCGGCGCGAATTCCAGCGACCGGCCATCGCGGTCCAGCAGGCCCAGGCGCAACGGAATGTGCAGCGCACCCAGCCCGGCGTTGTCCTTGTGCTCCGGCAGACGCTGCTCAAGCTTCAGAACCAGCACGCCCTGGTCGGCGTCGAATTGCTGCCGGACTCGAACCACCGGCGTGCCGGTCTGGCGGTACCAGTGCTCGAACTGGTCGAGGTCCGCGCCATTGGCATCGGCCATCGCGGCGCGGAAATCATCACAGGTCACGGCCTGGCCGTCGTGGCGTTCGAAATACAGATCCAGGCCGCGTCGGAATCCGTCCCGGCCGAGCAGGGTTTCATACATGCGCACCACCTCGGCGCCCTTTTCATAGACCGTGGCGGTGTAGAAATTGTTGATCTCCACATAGCGCTCGGGCCGCACCGGGTGGGCCATGGGCCCGGCATCTTCCGGGAACTGGCGCGCCATCAGGTTGCGCACGTCGTGGATGCGCTTGACCCCGCGCGAGTGATGATCGGCGGTGAATTCCTGGTCGCGGTAGACCGTCAGACCTTCCTTCAGGGTCAGCTGAAACCAGTCGCGGCAGGTGACCCGGTTGCCGGTCCAGTTGTGGAAATACTCGTGCGCGATGACCGCCTCGATGGCCTCGTAGTCGGCATCGGTGGCGGTATCCGGATCGGCCAGCACATAGCGCGAATTGAAGATGTTGAGGCTCTTGTTCTCCATCGCGCCCATGTTGAAATCATGGGTGGCGACGATGTGGTAAACATCGAGATCGTATTCCAGGCCGAAACGCTGCTCGTCCCAGGCCATCGCCCGCTTGAGACTGGCCATGGCGTGATCGAGGCGACCGAGATTATCGCGCTCGGAGTAGATCTTCAGATCGACCTTACGACCTGAAGCCGTCCTGTAGCTGTCTTCGATGCAGCCGAGATCGCCGGCGACCAGCGCGAACAGGTAGCTGGGCTTGCGAAACGGATCATCCCAGACCGCAAAATGACGACCGCCGTCCAGGCTGCCGGAGTCCACCCGGTTGCCGTTGCTCAACAACACCGGATATTGCGCTCGATCGGCCTCCAGCCGCACCCGCCAGCTGGCCATGATGTCCGGCCGGTCGCCAAACCAGGTGATCTTGCGAAAGCCCTCGGCCTCGCATTGGGTCAGCAGGCTGTTGCCGGACTGATACAGCCCTTCCAGCGCGGTGTTGGCGGCCGGCGAGATCTCTACCTCGGTCAGCACCGTGGCGCGCTCCGGGACACCCTCGATGCGCAGCCGCTCGCCCTGGATGCGGTATTCATGTTCGCCGAGTTCGCGGCCGTCGACCTCGATGCGCAGGGTCTTCAGACCGGCCCCGGACAGTTCCAGCGGCGCTTCGATCTCGGCATCGCGTCGCACCTGCAGCCGGCCGGTCACCCGCGTGCGCCCGGCATCAAGCCGGAAATCGAGATCCACGTGATCGATCCACCAGGTCGGTGGCTGGTAATCCAGGCGCTTGATCGGCGCGCGGGGTGCGTCGCCCTTGAAAGATTTCACAGGCTGACCTCCAGGACATTCAGGAATGCCCCTATTATAGGTTCATGGCTTCAGCTTCCCGTGACCCCTTCCCGAATCCGGCCGCGGCCCTGGCCCGGATTGCCGGGTTGATTCATCGCACGCCGATCATGCAAAGCCGCTCGCTGAATGCGTTGACCGGATTGAACCTTGTGTTCAAGTGCGAGCACCTGCAGCGCACCGGCTCGTTCAAGTTCCGTGGCGCCAGCCATGCGGTGGCCCGGCTGCCGGGCGACTGTCCGGGCGTGGCCACGCATTCGTCCGGAAATCACGGCGCCGCGCTGGCCGCGGCTGCGGCGGCACGCGGTTTTTCCGCCGATGTCGTGATGCCTGAAAACTCGGTCGCCGACAAGATCGCCGCGGTGCGTGCCTATGGCGGCACGGTACATTTCTGCGCACCCGACCAGGCGGCCCGCGAAGCCGGCCTGGCCGGCCTGATCGAAAGCGGGAAGGTTGCGATTCCACCCTACGACCATGATGACATCATCGCCGGCCAGGGCACCGCGGCGCTGGAATTCCTCGCCCAGGCACCGGATCTCGACTGTCTGCTCGCGCCGATCGGCGGCGGAGGATTGCTGTCCGGCACGGTTCTGGCCGCAGCCCGCATCAGCCCGAATGTTCGGGTCGTCGGGGCCGAGCCTGCCGGTGCCGACGATGCTGCCCGGTCGCTGGCCGCGGGTCAGCGGGTCCGTCAGCATCGACCCGAGACGATGGCCGACGGTCTGCGCGCCCTGGTCGGCCAGCGGACATTCGAAATCCTGGCAGGTTTCTCCACTCCGGTACTGACTGTCAGCGAGGATCAGATCATCGAGGCGATGGAGCTGATCTGGCGACATCTCAAGCAAGTGGTGGAACCTTCCGGCGCGGTGCCGCTGGCGGCGGCACTGGCCCATCGCGAGCAGTTCCGGAGCGGCGACTTCCGGGCACGTCGAGTCGGGATCATCCTGTCCGGCGGGAATCTCGCCATCGGCAAGCTGCTGGGCACCCTGGGAGCCGGCGATGCGCGATGAGCCACAGCGTGAAGTCTGGTTGCTGCGCCATGCCAAGGCTCGATCACCGGTGGCAGGGCAGGCCGACATCGAGCGGGCATTGTCCGCTCGCGGCATGGATCAGTGCCGGCAGATTTCGGACTGGCTGCAACCCCGGCTTGCCGCAACGACATTCCGACTGCTGGTCTCGCCGGCCCGGCGCACGCGGCAGACCGCCCGAAACGTGTTCGGAAGCTGGTGCCCGAACGAGGCAATCACGACCGATGAGATCTGGAATGCCAGTGCGGCCGGGCTGCTGCAGGTAATCGAAAACCGACCCGGTAATCTCGTCATTATTGGACACAACCCGGGCCTGGAACAACTGCAATACAGGCTGACCGGTCAGTTGCGGCCGCTACCTACTGGCGGCGTCTTCCGGCTTGGCATGCTGCCGGGGCCTGGCCGGCGAGCAGCGTTGATGGAAAGCTTTCAGCCGGCCAGGGATTCGACGTAGATTCGCGCCAGGGCTTCCGCGCCCGCCTGATCGGCGGCATCGAAACGGTTCGGCTTCGGGCTGTCGATATCGAGCACACCGAACACTTCGCCGGCCCGTATCAGCGGCACGACGATTTCCGAGCGCGAGGCGGAGTCGCAGGCAATGTGGCCGTCGAAGGCATTCACGTCGGCCACCCGCTGGGTTTGTCCACTGGCCCAGGCAGTGCCGCACACGCCGCGCCCGCGGCCGATGCGCACGCAGGCCGGCAAACCCTGGAATGGCCCGACCACCAGTTCGTCACCGGCGACGAAATAAAAGCCGGTCCAGTTCAGGTCGGGCACGGTGTGGTGGATCAACCCGGCCAGGTTGGCGGCGTTGGCAATGCGATCATGCTCGCCGTGCAGCAGCCCGCGCGCCTGCTCGATCAGGCTGTCCCAGGATTCAAACTCGATTGGATTAAAGGTGCTCACTGGACGCAGGTTCCGGGCTCGAATATCAGCATGTGATTGTTGGCGGGCAGGGCAAGTTCCGCGATCCGGACCAGACCGCTGTCTGCGGCGATCCGGTCGATCCAGGCCTGGTCGCGAATGCTCATGGCCGGGTCGCGCCGGCGCAGACTGGCATCGAATGCCTCGCTGCCGGCTACATGATGACGGCCATCGCGCATGAAAGGCTCGTAGAGTCGGAAACGAAACCGGCCCGGTTGCAGGGCAGCCGGGCCGGTCCGGGTACATGGATGGAGGTCAATCAATCAATGCGAAGCTGGTCGTCGAGAATGTTGGGCGTGACGAAGATCAGCAGCTCTCGCTTTTCATCCTCCGTGATGCGCCGCCGGAACAGTGCGCCCAGAACCGGCACGTCACCCAGCATCGGCACCTTGCTGGTATTGAAGTTGCGCTCTTCCTGGAAAATGCCGCCAAGGACCACGGTCTGGCCATTGTCGACCAGCAGGCTGGTCTGGACCGCGCGGGTGTCGATGGACGGTTCCAGCCCCGGCGTCAGGGTTTCGCCGACGGTGTCCTGCTTGACGTTCAGGCTGAGCTGAACGCGGTTGTCAGGCGTGATCAGCGGGGTCACACGCAATTCCAGCACGGCTTCCTTGAACTCGACGTTGGTCGCACCGGACGAGGTCGCTTCCTGGAATGGAATCTCGACCCCCTGGCGGATGAAGGCCTCGCTCTGGTTCGCCGTGATCACGCGCGGCGTGGAGATGACTTCACCATCGCCCTGGGCTTCCAGTGCGGAGAGTTCGAGGTCGACGAGGAAGTTGTCGCTCAGGAAACTGAGGCCGAGCACACCAGCCGGATCGGAAACGGGCAGGTTGACATTCAGGCGATCGGCCAGTCTCGGTATGAGAATGCCATCGCTACCTATTTCGAGCACGCCGTCACCCGGATCGGCATCCGGCACGAAACCGGGACGACCAGAACGCTGGCCGAAGAATTGCCGACGCGCCAGCAGGGCGTTGCCCATCTGGTCATTGGCCGCCGCCGAACCGGACAACGACAGGACGTTGCCACTGACGTTCTGATTGGTGCTGGCGCCGAAACGCACGCCCAGTTCATGATTGAACGTCGATCTTGCGATCACGATGCGCGATTCGATCAGTACCTGGCGTACCGGGCGGTCCAGTTCAGTAACGAGGTTGCGGATACGCTCGATACTGTCAGAGGTATCGGTGACAAGCAACGTGTTTGTGCGTTGATCGATGGTCACCGATCCACGCTCGGACAACATGCCGGCCCCGACAGCCTGCCTGCCGCCGAAACCATCGCTGGTCGTGACGCGAGCCGACTGAATCAGCTCGGCCAGCGAACTTGCATTGGCATAACTGACCGGAATCATGACCGTGCGCAACGGCTCCAGGGTCTGGCGTTCGGCACGGGCACGCAGGATCTGCTGCTCGCGTGCGGCAATTTCTTCAGCCGGTGCAACCCAGCGCACGTTGCCGGATTCGCGCATATCCAGATTGCGGGTTTCCAGCACGATATCCAGCGCCTGGTCCCATGGCACATTGTTGAGTCTGAGAGTCAGGTTGCCGGTGACCGAATCGGAGACCACGATATTGAGCCCGGAGGTCTCGGCAATCAGCTGCAGCAGTGAGCGGACCGGAATGTTCTGGAAATTGAGCGTGAAGCGCTCGCCCTCGTACTCGCGTTCCTCGAAAAACTCCAGTTCGCGCGCCATCGTCGGCTCGACCTCGGGCCGCGAAACTTCCACCACCAGCTGATTACCGGTCTGGTAGGCCAGGTGCGTGAAAGTTCCGGCGATATCGATGTTCAGGCGCGTGTTGTTGCCCCGGACTTCCGGCGTGATGGTCTGCACCGGGGTGGCGAAATCAGTGACGTCGAGCTTCTGCATCTGCTGCTCGGGCAAACGAGTCTCGAACAGATCGACCCGCAACCGGGCCGCACGCTCGTCGATCGAGAAGTTGACACCGGGCTGATCCAGGGCAACGACAATCCGGCTTTCTCCGGCCGGACCACGGCGGAAATCGATTCCCTGGATCGCGTTGGTGCGAGTGCTGGCGACCGACGCGCGAGAGGCGACCGCTTCGCGAGCCATGCTCAATACGATGCTGTTGCCCTGCACCGCCACATCATGATCGACCATCCGGGCCAGATCGACCACGACACGAGTCCGGTCGCCGGAGGCAAGCGCCATCCACGATTGCACCGGGCCGATCGAGACGGGATTCTGGCGGGCCGGGACGGTCGAGCCGGTCTGTGCCAGCTCGACCACGATACGGGCCGGTTGAGTAGTTGTGAAAACGGTCGGGTCGGCCGGCGGCTGATCGGTGGAGATCACCAGTTGCAGGCGCTCACCATCTTCCCGGATCTGCACGTCGGTGACGGTGGTTGCCAGCACGACGGTCGAAAGCGCAAGCAGTCCGACCAGCACGATTGCGGTTGTTGTCAAGCATTTCATGTTCAGGCTCCCTGCCAGGTTCGCCGCCGGCCGATTGATTATCTGATTGTTCGATTCTTTGTTCATCGATTATCCCCGCTGATCTTCGCGCAGCGCAATCCGGGCCTCGCGCTCCATCCAGCCCTCGGCACCATCCGGAACCAGCTCCATCAACTCGATCGCAACCGGCGTGATGCGCAGGATCCGTCCGTGATTCTGGCCGAGGTAGTTGCCTTCACGCACTCGATGGATGGTGTCTTCGGCATCCGAGATCAGGCCAAACTTTGCATCGGGCGTCTCGATCGTGCCGACCATCGAGAGAGCATCGAGCGGGAAATTCTCCAGGAATTCGCGTCGCCGGTTTGGATCCGGTCGCGGTCCGCCGCCCACGCCGGAATCGACGATCTGGGCCGGCCGTGGCCGCATGAACGGATCGCGCAGGTTGCCGGCCTGGTAGGTGAATGGCTCGGGCTGAACGATCGGTGGAATCGGCTCGATCGGGTCCGGCGGTCGCGCCAGGGTCTCCTGCACCCAACGCTCCAGGTCCTGGTTGCTGTCGCTGCAGCCGGCGACAACACTCGCCAGAACGAGCGGCATCAAGAACTTTCTCATCATCAGTCTCCCTGCACCAGCAACTCGTCCTCGCCATCATCCAGATAGCGGTAGGTCGTGACCGTACCCTGCATGCGCAGGAACCCCGGCCGTCCCTGGATCGGTTCCAGTGAAATATCCTGCATGGTCAGAATCACCACCCTCGCCAGTGACGCTACCCCGCTGATGAAATCGCCGAACTGGTGATACTGGCCGGTCATGCGAATCGCGATCGGCTGCTCGGCGTAAAAATCGCGAATCACTTCGTCGCGTGGCTCGAACAATTCGGTTTCGATCCCGGCAGCCAGCGCGGTCTGCGAAATATCGATCAGCAGGTCGGGCATCTCGGTCTTGCTGGGGAGCTGGCGCAGCAAGCTCTGGAGCATGTCCCGCATCTCCGCCAGCTGCCGGGTCAGGGCATCCAGCGCGGCCGCCTGGCGCTGCTTCTGGGTGAATTCCTGACGCAGTTGCGTCTCTTCGCGCTCACGGTTGGCCAGGTTCTGACGCTGATCCTTGATCACGAACCAGTAGCCCAGGCCAAGGATGATCACGGCCACCATGGCCAGCAGAAAAATCCTGGCATCGCGTGAGGCGCTGCCGAGATCGTTGAAATCGATGTCGCGAATTTCCTGAAGGTTCATGGCGTCGACTCCTCGTCCCGGGACTCGAGCTGTTGTGGCAGCGCGACCGTGGCGGCAACCGAAAAACCTAAGGGCAGTTGCGCATCGGTTTCGGCCACCTCGGCCTCGATGATCCGCAGCCTTGGCGCATGCAGCACCGGCGAGGATTCCAGGTTTCTCAGGTAGGTCGAAATCCTGGCATTCGACTGACTGACGCCGGTGATCGTGATCTGCTCACCGACCTGGCGCGCATTGACCAGGCGAATTCCATCGGGCACGGTGCGAACCAGTTGATCGAACAAACGCACCATCAGCGACCGGTTGGCCTGCAGATCCTCGATGACCTGCTTGCGTTGCAGCAACCGGGCCCGAGTATCTTCGAGCTGGGCGATCTGCGCAATCTGTCGATCGAGTTTGGCGATCTCGCTCCTGAGATACTGATTGCGGGCGTTCTGGTTTTCGATGCGGGCATCGTAGAAGCGGCTGACGCCGAGCACCACCGCCGAAGCGGCCACGGCCGCAATAATCAGGATGATGATGAAGTTTTTCTGTGCCTCGCGTCGTTTTTCCTCACGCCAGGGCAAGAGGTTGATAGTACGCATCATTCAACTCCCCGCAGAGCCAGCCCGGTCACGGTGACCAGCGAAGGCCGCATTGCATCGACCGAAGCCGCATTGATTCTGGGGGCCAGCTTGATTCCTTTCAGCGGATCGGCCAGCTCGGCATTGAGCCCCAGCTCGGATGCCAGCGACTCGACCAGCCCTTGCGCCGTGGCACCGCCTCCAGCAAGATAAAGCGTGTCGATGCGCGAATACTCGCGGCTGGAGGAATAAAACTGCAAGGCTCGGCCGACCTGCTGAAGGACGCTTTGTCGGTAGGGTTCGAGCACCTCGTCCTCGAACCCGGCCGGCGGCTCCTCACCGCGTTTCCAGAACTGGGCCTGTTCGGCATCCAGCCCGTAGCGACGCATGGTTTCCTCGACCAGTTCGCGGCCACCGAACGGGTGGTCCCGGTAATAAAGCGAACGCCCGGCGCGCAGGACATTGAGCGAAGAGCGCACGTCACCGATGTCGAACACCGCGGTGACCGCGGAATCCGGAACGCCGTCGACGCTGCGCAGCCGGTCGAACGCGTTGACGATGGCCAAAGCCTCGACATCGATGATGCTGGCGGTCAGCCCGGCGGCCTCGGCGACTGCCTGACGGGTCTCGATGTTCTCGGTCTTGGAAGCCGCCAGCAGCACCTCGGTGAGATCGGCATTGTGCGCCGCAGGACCCAGGATTTCGAAGTCCAGGCTGACTTCATCGCGCGGATACGGCACGTATTGCCCGACCTCGACTTCGATCTGACCTTCGATTTCATCTTCGCTGAGATCGTTGGGCAGGTTGATCAGGCGGGTAATCACGGCGGCACCGGAAACAGCCATCACGCAATGTTTTGCCTTGCTGCCGCTGCGCTTTTGCGCACGGCGTATGGCATCGGCCACTTCGTCGATATTGTTGATGCTGTGCTCGGCGTAGGCACCCTCGGGCAGGCTCTCGCTTGCCAGGTGCTCGACGCGGAGGGCACCGCCCGTGCGCACCAGTTGCAACAGCTTCACGCCGCTGGTGCCAATGTCCAGCCCGATCGTGGGCGGCATGGATCGTTTGAATATGTTCAACACCGTTCCCCGGTCCTGGTTTTTTTTCTTTATCGGCAGGCGACCAGGCCATATCGGCCATGGGACCTTTCCGGATCCTCCCCCCTGGTTACTCCCGTGGTCTACAGCCGCTGCAAGCCGGATCGAACTCCGGCTCATCCCCTCTTGACTGTGCTCTGACGAAATACCGCCCCGCGGTCAATGTCAGCACGCTACCATGGATCGAATCCTGCAGGGCATTGTCCATAACAGCGTCCATTTCAGCTTTCCCGGTCGTTCCCTGTCCAATCCCGGTACCCTGCTTATCATACTCCATGCAACAAATAAAGTCTCTAACTAAACTTTGTATCCATCTGTTTTTGCTCGGATTGCTAGCAGCTGTGATTGGGATCACGCTGCTGTGGCTCATTCTCGCGCCATCACTACCTTCGGTCGACAGTCTGCGTGAAGTGGAATTGCAGGTGCCACTGAGCATCCATTCGGCAGACGGACAGCTGATTTCGACAGTGGGCGAGCAGCGCCGCATTCCGCTGGCGATCGACCAGATCCCGGACCGCCTGAAGCAGGCCTTCATCGCCGCAGAGGATGCGCATTTCCACCAACACCCCGGCGTCGACTGGCGTGGCACGTTGCGCGGCGTGGTCGGGTATGCGCGCTACCTGGGCAAGCGGCGAGTGCCGGGCGGCAGCACCATCACCCAGCAGGTCGCCCGGCGCTTCTTCCTCAGCGCCGAGTTCTCGGTCACGCGCAAATTGCGCGAGATCTTCCTGGCCATTCGCATTGAACGTGAAATGTCCAAGGACGAAATCCTCGAGCTGTATCTGAACAAGGAATTCCTCGGCCACCGCGCTTACGGTGTTGGCGCGGCCGCCCAGATCTATTACGGAAAGTCGGTCGATGAACTGACACTGCCGGAAATGGCCATGATCGCCGGGCTGCCCCAGCGGCCCTCGGTCGTCAACCCGGTGTCCAACCCGGCCGCGGCACTGAACCGGCGGGCCTACGTGCTGCGGCGCATGCGCGAGGAAGGCTTCATCGACGAACCCGAATACCGCAGCGCACTGACCGCGCCCGATCACGCTCGCGTGCACGGGCCCAGGGTCGGGCTAAGCGCACCCTGGATCGCAGAGATTGCCCGCCTGCAGGTGGTCGAGCGATTCGGCGCCAATGCCGCCTACACGCGCGGGTATTCGGTCACCACCACGGTCGACAGCCGCCTGCAGCGCGCCGCCGATCGCGCCGTCCGGGACGGCCTGAACGACTATGACCGGCGCCATGGATGGCGCGGCCCCGAGCGGCGGCTGGACCCGGAACTGCTCGATCAACCTGAACTGGTGATGGCGGAGCTGGCCGCGATCGGACAGATCGCCGACCTGAGACCAGCCGTGGTGCTGCAATCGGATGCCGAACAGGCGCAACTTGTGCTGGCCGATGGGCGCGAGGTGGTGGTCGAACTGGACCAGATCGGATGGGCCCGGGAGCACCTGGCCCGGGACGCGCTGGGTCGTCGACCGGACGCGGTTTCCGACGTGTTGCAGGTCGGCGATGTCGTGCGCGTGCGATCGGTCGACGGTGAAGAGATCCTGGCCCAGGTGCCGGAAGCCCAGGCCGCTCTTGTCGCGCTGGAACCGGATACCGGCGCGGTCCTGGCGCTGGTCGGCGGGCTGGATTTCGGTGCCAGCCAGTTCAACCGCGCCACCCAGAGCCGTCGCCAACCCGGTTCGGCTTTCAAGCCATTCATCTACGCCGCGGCGCTGGATCATGGCTATACCCCGGCCAGCCTGGTCAACGACGCACCGATCGTGTTCGATGATCCATCCCAGGAGCGGGCCTGGAAGCCGACCAATTTCAGCCAGCAATTCTTCGGCCCGACCCGGCTGCGCGAAGGGATGGTGCATTCGCGCAACCTGATCAGTGTCCGGCTGGCCATGGGAATCGGGCTGGAAAACACGATCGAATACGCCACCCGATTCGGGTTTGCGCGCGAAGAAATCCCGCGCGGCCCCTCCATGGCGCTGGGCTCGGCTTCGATCTCGCCGCTGGACCTGGCCGTGGCCTACGCCACCTTCGCCAATGGCGGCTTTGCGATCAAGCCGTTTTTCATCCATGCCATCGTCGACGACAAGCAAGTTGAATTCGAGTTGCCGCCGGTTGCCATCGCCTGTGCCACCTGCGAGCAACCCATTACGACCTCGGCGGCCGACGAGGCCTTGCCGGTCGCGCGCCAGCAGCGCGACGTACCGCGGCGGCTGGAGCTCGGTCTGAACGCGGCAGAACCCCGGCCGCCCGAAGACCAGAACGACCAGGCCGGGGTGGATTCCACCCGCCCCGCTCAACCGCCGGGCGAAATCCATGGCCCGCCACTGCCCACGCTTGCCCCCCGCGTCGTCTCGCCGCAGACCACCTGGCTGCTGCGCTCGATGATGTCCGATGTCATCACCGAGGGCACCGGCCGCCGGGCGCTGGCGCTTGGCCGCAGCGACCTGGCAGGCAAGACCGGCACCACCAACGATCTGCGCGACACCTGGTTTGCCGGCTTCAACGACTCGCTGGTCGCGACGGTATGGGTCGGCATGGATGGCAATGAAACGTTAGGACGGCTGGAACAGGGCGGCCGTACGGCGTTGCCGATCTGGGTCGATTTCATGCGCACCGCGCTGGACGGCGTCGCGGAAAAACAGCCTCCCGTACCGACCGGAATCGTCGAGGCCAGCATCGACCCGAATACCGGGAATCGTGTGCGTCCCGGCACCCCCGGTTCGATTCGGGAGTGGTTCCCGGCCGGCAATCTTCCGCCCCTGCAGGACGGTGACCCTCGCGAGGATGACGAGGCCACCGACCCGTACGATATTTTCTGACCTGACTTCGGAGCACGGCATCATGCCTTCCAGAGCCAATCGCGCGCCCGCCAGACCCGGCAATCGACAGCGCCAGCAGGTGGCGGCCGAGGCCGCACGCATCCTGGCCACCGAAGGCCAGCGCAATTACGGCATCGCCAAGGAAAAAGCAGCCAACCGCCTCGGCATTCGAGGACGCGGCGGCCTGCCTTCGAACAGCGAAATCGAGGCAGAACTCAAACGTTACCAGGCACTGTACGGCGGCCAGGCACACGGGCACGCCCTGCAGCGTCTGCGCCGGGCCTCACTGGAGGCGATGAAATTCTTTCGCGCATTCAGACCGCGCCTGGTCGGCCCGGTGCTGGAAGGTACCGCCGATGAGCATTCCCGGGTCACCTTGCACGTGTTCTGCGAGACCGGCGACGAGGTGTTGATGTTTCTGCAGCAGCACGGAATTGCTTTCGAGCAGGAACAACGCCGGATTCGCTGGCACGACGGTAGCTCGCGCACGCTGGAGCTGGTGGTCGTGCAAGCAGGCGGTGAGCTGTTCGAACTGGCCGTGATGGCCGGCAAGCAATGGAAACAGCCACCACCCGACCCGATCGCCGGCACCGCTCAGCGGCGCGCCGGCCCGGCCGAGGTCGAACGACTGATTGCCGCCGCGCAGGAAAACTGAATCCGGCAGCCCGGGATTCTGCGCCACCGGCATTGCACGCCGGTGCCGGCAGGCCGGCGAATCAGCGTTTATCGATTGCCACGTAATCGCGTTCGGTCGCCCCGGTATAGACCTGGCGCGGCCGACCGATGCGCGTCGGGTTGGCCGACTGCTCCAGCCACTGGCTGACCCAGCCCGCAGTGCGGCCAATCGCGAACATTGCGGTAAACATCGAGGTCGGAATGCCCAGCGCCTTGTAGATGATGCCGGAGTAGAAATCGACGTTCGGGTAGAGCTTGCGCTCGATGAAGTAATCATCTTCCAGCGCAATCCGCTCCAGTTCCATGGCCAGATCCAGCAGTTCGTCCTTCTGACCCAGTTCGGCCAGCACTGCGTGGCACTGCTTGCGGATGATGGTCGCGCGCGGGTCGTGATTCTTGTATACCCGGTGTCCGAAGCCCATCAGGCGGAAGGGGTCGTTCTTGTCCTTGGCGCGCTTGACGAATTCGCCGACATTGTCGACCGTGCCGATCTGGTTGAGCATTGTCAGTACCGCCTCGTTGGCGCCGCCATGCGCCGGGCCCCACAGCGCGGCGATGCCGGCGGCGACACAGGCATAGGGGTTGGCACCGGTAGAACCTACCAGGCGCACGGTCGAGGTCGAGGCATTCTGTTCATGGTCGGCATGCAGGATGAACAGCAGGTCCAGTGCACGGGCGGCCACCGGGTTGATCTCGTAGGGTTCGGCCGGCACCGAGAACATCATGTCCAGAAAGCGCTCGCTATAACCCAGCGAGTTGCGCGGATACGCAGTCGGCCAGCCCATCGAGCTGCGGAAGGCCGCCGCTGCGACGGTCGGCATCTTGGCGATCAGGCGCTTGGCCGCCAGCATCCGCTGCTCCGGATCATCGACATCGAGCTTGTCGTGGTAGAACGCTGCCATCGACCCGACCACCCCCGACAGGATGGCCATCGGATGCGCGTCATAGTGAAAGCCCTTCATGAAGGTGCTCAGCTTCTCATGCACCATCGTGTGGTAAGTGATGTCGCGCTCGAAACTGGTGAATTCCTGCTCGGACGGAAGTTCACCGTTCAACAACAGGTAGGCGACCTCCAGAAAAGAGGAATTCTCGGACAGTTGCTCGATCGGATAACCGCGGTAGCGCAGGATTCCGGCGCCGCCATCGATGAAAGTGATGTCGCTCTTGCAGCTTGCAGTGGTGCCGTAACCGGGATCGAAGGTGAAGTAACCCAGCTCCTTGTGCAGGGCCGAAATGTCGAGCGTCGGATCTCCTTCGCTGCCGGTGACAACCGGCAAATCAATGGCTTTGCCGGAATTCGGGTCGCTCAAAGTCAGTTTACGATCGGACACTGGGACACTCCTTGAGACGTTCGGAAAGATGGGCCGGGAGCGGGATCAAACCAATTCGCCGCAGGTCCGGCTGGACATTCGTCGACTTTTCAGCAATCGCGTCATTTTACCATACGGCTGCGTATGCACGCTGCCCGCCCGAGTGAGAACCGGCCATCGCGAGGGGCGGCCGGGTCCGGGGTTTGTTCAGCCTTGCCGGGATTTGCCGTAGCGCTGCTTGAAGCGATCCACGCGGCCACCGGAATCGACGATCTTGTGCTGGCCGGTGTAGAACGGGTGCGATTTGCTCGACACCTCGACCTTGACCAGCGGATACTCGTTGCCGTCCTCCCACTTGATGGTTTCGCGGCTATGGATGGTCGAGCGCGTCTTGAACGAAAAATCGCTGGACACGTCCTGAAATACCACTTCGCGGTACTCGGGATGAATTTCTGCCTTCATGATTTCCTCAGGGCCTTGGATGGCTGCAAACCGAAAATAGCCCATTATTATCGCTCAAAATGGTCCGGTTTTCAAGATTGCAGGCTCTGCTGCGTGCGCCCCTCGTCAACCGGGTCTCCCCAGGCCCTCAAACTGTAGCCATCCGGAACCGGACAGGCCTTTCCCGACCCCGGATCGCCTCAGGGGCGGGCTTTGTCGGCACCTCTGTGCCCCGACGTGGGATGAAAGGTTGCGCATGTGCGCCGGAATTCTCTCTGGATTTTTGGTCCGGGCCAAAACTTCGGCATGCCTCGGATACATGCAACGGAAATTTTTCTCGAGTATATCCTACGTTCCTGACTCGTCATCGCGATGCACTAATGGTCACAATGTTGCGAAATATCCTTCTGCCCATGACTGCCGGTGCCGGTGTCGGCGTCGTGATTCAGGAAAGCATCTGGTTTGCCGGCGAGATCATGACGCCGTCGATCTCGCTGGCCGAGGCCATGACTCGACTTCACCCCGGCCCACCCTGGCTGGGGTTGCTGATCTCGGGCTGGCTGAGCGGCGGCGCGGTCGCCGGATTGATGGGCAGCCTGCTCGGCCGCGGGCGAATCGGCGCCTATTCCGGCGCCTTCCTGCTGGCCGCCGGGGCATGGCTGCAGATCGAATTGACCTGGCCCGGCGCAGGGGGGCTTGCCGCATTCGCGCTCACCCCGATCGCTGGCGCCGTCGCCGGCAGCGCATTGGGGATGCGGCTTCTGGCTTGTGACACGAACGATCAACACCCCCGCTCCCTGCTGACATGACCTGGATCGATATCGGCTGCAACCTCGGACATGAAAGCTTTGCCGGGGATTTCGAGGCAGTCATCGACCGCGCACTGGAACACGGCATCGACATGATGATCGTCACCGGGGCTTCGATTGCCGGCAGCGAGCGAGCGCTGGAACTGGCCCGCCAGCGGCCGGATTGCATGCGCGCCACCGCCGGGGTTCATCCACACCTGGCAGCCGAGGTCGATACCGATGCAATCACCCGGCTGCGGGAGTTGCAGACCGAAGACCCGATCGTCGCCTGCGGCGAATGCGGGCTGGACTACTTTCGCGACCTTTCACCGCGCCCGGTGCAGTTGAAGGCCTTCGAGCGGCAACTGGAACTGGCCGTGGATGCCGGCAAGCCGCTGTTCCTGCATCAGCGCGACGCACACGACGATTTTCATTCCCTGCTCAGACAATTCCGCGACCGTCTGGACAGCGTCGTCGTGCACTGTTTCACCGACACGCGCCGGGCAATGTACGACTATCTGGATCTGGACTGCCACATCGGCATCACAGGCTGGATCTGCGATGAACGCCGCGGGCGGGAACTCAAGGAAATCGTCACCGATATCCCCGATGATCGCCTGATGCTGGAAACCGACGCCCCCTACCTGAAACCGCGCAACCTCCGGCCCAAGGTCCGAAGCCACCGCAACGAGCCTTGCTGGCTGCCGTGGATCGGTGGCACCGTTGCCGCGCTGCGCGGAGTCTCACCACAGGTGCTGGCCCGCCAGACCAGCGCCAACGCGCGCGCGTTCTTCAGCCTGCCGGAAGTCACCGGGCAGGCAGGTTCCGCGGACTGACGCTCAGGCCGCAGCCGGCCCCATGGTTCGGGTCAGGGCACGCAGGCGCTTTTGCTGCATCTTGAGCCGGAACTCCAGCTCCTTGAGGGAAGTGCGCAATTCGGTCCTGTGCCAGCGATCACGCAGCGCCTCGGCACCGTTCTCGACCTTGCGCATCTGGATGGCCTGCCACTGGTTGACGGTTTCGCGGAACTGCTGGTATTCGCGTTCGAACACCTCGCGCCAGCTTGCCTGGACATCCGCGCTTTCGGCGCGTTGCTTGAGCCGGGCGAATTCCACCATCAACCGGGCACGCTGGATGCGAAAGCGCGGCATGCGCCTGCGCCCATAAACCATGCCGGTCCAGGCCAGCATGTTGATCAGCCATTTCGACGGGTCGTACTGCCACCAGCGTATGCCGTTGCGGTAATCGCTCTGGAAGGCATGGTGATAGTTGTGATAACCCTCGCCCCAGGTCAGCAGCGCAATCAGGCCGTTGTCGACCGCGGTGTTGTCCTCGCTGTAGGGCCGCCGGCCCCAGGTGTGGGCCAGCGAGTTGATGAAGAACGTGAAATGATGACTGACCACCAGCCGCAGCACGCCGGCCAGCAACAGCATCCCGATCACATCCCCGGTCAACCAGCCCAACGCCACCGGTATGCCCAGGTTGGTGGTCCAGACCAGCGCCCAGTAGTGGCGATGCTGCCACATCACGATCGGGTCGCGCTCCAGGTCGCGAACCTGCGAGAAATCGATCTCGCTGGTCGGCCAGGCGCGCAGCATCCAGCCGATGTGGGCATGCCAGAAGCCGGACTTGATCGAGTGCGGGTCGCGCTCGACGTCGTCTACGTAGCGATGATGGATTCGATGGCGTGCGGCCCAGACCAGGATGCTGTTCTGCAATGCCATGCCGCCGAAGATCGCCAGCGCCAGGCGCACCGGCCATCGCGCCTTGAAGGTGCGATGCGACCACATGCGGTGGTAACCGGTGGTGATGCTCATGCCGCCGGCGCCCAGCAGCACGGCGAAGGCAAGCCAGGCAAAGCCGCTGTAGCCGACCAGCCAGCCCCACAGCGGCACCGCAGTCACGGCCAGCAGGTTGAACAGTGCAAAGAACACGGCATTGCCCCGACAGATCGGGGGCTTGGTCAAACTGGATTCTGTCTTCATGAAGTACTCTTAAATTGGGCCATGCGCCGGTCGTCTGGCAGACAGCCTGGTTAATCGTTAATTGCCCAGGAAACGGATCGAGAGCGGATATTGCCAGACTTCGCCGTCATTGGCCTTGATCGCGCCGATGATTGGAAATATGAGGCCAAGCAGTCCAAGGATCCAGATCAGCACGAAACCGATTGCAATCAGCATCAACAAAACGCAGATGATGCCGTAAAGAATGAAACTGATCACCCAGTTGAAGACTACCCGTCCATGCGGCACCAGGCCCGGGACGTCGTCTTTCTTCAGCATGTAGATGATCACCGGCACGACCAGACCACCCAACGGGATGATCAGGCCGGACAACAGCGACAGGTGCAGGATGGTTGCCCATTGCCGGGTCTGGCGGTCACTGTGGGAAGGCAAGTCAGGCTGGCTGTCGTATTCCATCGGATCGTTCGGCCTCTGAATGGTTCAGATTTCTCGGGTCTTGAGCATCGGGTCCCGGTTACCGGGTGGTCGCCACGCTGATATTGTCTATGCCGATCACGTTGGCCGCATCCAGCACCACCACCAGCGAATTGGTGGTTGAATCCGGATGCGCCGCGATGATCAATGGGGCGCGCGGTTGCTGGGCACGTTCGCGTTCAAGGTTGGCGCGCACGGCCTGCTCGCTGACCGAACGCTTGTTGACCATGATCTGGCTGAGCGAGTCGATCTCGACCAGGATCTGGCCGATATCCTCTTCGACCTGCTGCCGGTCGCTTTGTTGAGGCCGGGAAATATCCAGCCCCTTCTCGCGCACGAAAGAGGTCGTGACGATAAAGAAGATCAGCATGATGAACACCACGTCGAGCATCGGCGTGATGTTGATTTCAGCTTCGTCTTCGTCGCGTTGTCTTCTTCGCATCTCGGGTATGGCGCGGTCATGCTGCAGAAAGAGGGAGAATACCGCAGCCGAATCCCTCCTGTCAGCCTATTTCGACTCTTTCTTGACTGGCCGTTCCCAGCCGGGAATGGTCCGGGCACGGGCGCGCGCCACGGTCAGTGCGCCAGCCGGGGCATCGCCGGAGACCACGCTGCCGGCGCCGATCGTGGCCCGTTCGCCAATCTTCACCGGCGCGACCAGCGCCGAATTCGAGCCGATAAAGGCCTCATCACCGATCTCGGTGAGGTGCTTGTTGGCACCATCGTAGTTGCAGGTAATGGTACCGGCACCCAGATTGGCGCGCGCCCCGACCGTCGCATCGCCGACATAGCTCAGGTGGCTGGCCTTGGCACCTTCGGCAAAAGTTGCCTTCTTGGTCTCGACGAAATTGCCGATGCGCACGCCGGCAGCCAGCACCGTGCCCGGGCGCAGCCGGGCAAACGGTCCGAGCGTGCAGCCACCACGGGTCTCGACCCCTTCGAGCACGCAATACGGCTCGACCCGGGTGCCTGCCGCCAGCCGGCTGTCGCGCACGATGCTGCCGGCACCAATGACGACGCCATCGCCAAGCTCCACCTGGCCTTCCAGGATTGCCCCACGGTCCAGCTCGACGTCACGCCCGGCCTGAACCCGGCCGCGGATCTGGACCGAGCCGGGGTCGGGCATGCGCACTCCGGCATCCAGCAGCGCTCCTCGCCGCCGGCGCTGCAACACCGCTTCCATGTCGGCTAGCTGGCGCATGTTGTTGGCCCCCATCAGCTCTTCGGCATCGTCGCAGACCCGGGCCTGGACCTTGATGCCGTCGGCCACCGCCAGCGCGGCGCAATCGGTCAGGTAGTACTCGCCCTGGCTGTTGTCGTTGCCCAGACGCTCCAGCCAGCCGGCCAGCCGCCCGGCATCGGCCGCGATCACGCCGCTGTTGACCTCGTCGATCACTTGTTCGTCCGGCGTCGCATCGCGCTGCTCGCGGATACCCGCGACGTTGCGATTCTCGTCGCGCAGGATCCGGCCGTAGCCGGTCGGGTCGGCGGCAATGAAGCTGAGAATCGCCAGCGGGGCGGTCAGCGCCGAGAAGTCCTGCAATGTATCGGCACGCACCAGCGGCATGTCGCCGGGCAACACCAGCACGCGTGCCTGGTCGGGAATCGCGCCCATGGCCTGCATCACCGCATGGCCGGTGCCCAGACGCTCGGCCTGGGTGACGGTGCGGATCTCCGGCCAGCGCGCCAGCGCAGCCTGAACCTGGTCGGCAGCATGGCCGACCACCACGTGCAGGCAGGCCGGATCCAGGCGCCTGACGGTGCGCAGCAGATGCAGCAGCATCGGCTCGCCGGCCAGCGGCTGCAGCACCTTGGGCAGCCGGGAATTCATGCGCTTGCCTTCACCGGCCGCCAGCACTACCACATGCAGTTCGCGCATGGCTCAGGCCGCCCGGTTCAGGCCCGGTGCGCGGGCTGCGTGTTGATCCAGAACCAGCGCCACCGCCACGGTCAGGCGCTCGGCGTATTCCAGGTGCAGGAATTCATTCGGGCCGTGGGCATTGGATTGCGGTCCCAGCACACCGGTGATCAGGAACTGGGCCTGGGGGAACGATTCGCCCAGCATCGCCATGAACGGAATGGTACCGCCCTCGCCCATGTACATCGCCGGCTTGCCATAGACCGCTTCGGATGCGTTCTGGCAGGCGGTGTCCAGCCATTCGGCCACCTCCGGCGCGTTCCAGCCGGTCGCCGACTGATCCGGCTCGAACCGTACCCGGGCTCCGTAGGGCGGATCGGCTTCGAGAATCTGCTTGACCTTGCGCGTGGCAAAATCGCCATCGATGGTCGGCGGCAGGCGCAACGACAGTTTCAGCGCCGTGCCCGGCCGCAGCACGTTGCCGGCCTGGCTGATTTCCGGCAAGCCCCCGGCACCGGTCACCGACAATGCGGCGCGCCAGTTGCGATTGAGCAGGCGTTGCAGCGGCTCATCACCCACCGGCCCGGCGCCCTCGACCCACGGGTAGGCCGAGTGGACTTCATCGCCCAGCACTTCGGCCACCGCGGCAAGCTGCTGCCGGCGCTGATCGGGAATCTCGGCAGCGAGCTCGCCGGGCAGAATTTCGCCGGTGGTCTCGTCCTCCAGCCGCGAAATCAACTGACGCGCAATGCGAAAGCTCGACGGCACGATGCCCGAGGCATAGCCCGAATGCACACCCTGTTCGAGAATATCGACGTACAAGGTGCCGGCGGCCATGCCTCTGAGCGAGGTCGTAACCCAGAGCTGCTCGTAGTTGCCGGCACCGGAATCCAGACACACGACCAGCGACGGCGAGCCGATGCGCTGGTCCAGATGGTCGATATAGGCCGGCAGGTCGTAGCTGCCCGATTCCTCGCAGGCCTCGATCAGCAGCACGAAGCGCGCGTGCGGCCGGCCCTGTTCCTTGAGCGCCCGGATCGTAGCCAGCGAGGCATAGGCGGCATAACCGTCGTCGGCGCCGCCGCGGCCATACAGCCGGCCGTCGCGGATCACCGGCTTCCACGGGCCGAGATCCTCGTCCCAGCCGGTCATTTCCGGCTGCTTGTCCAGGTGGCCATAAAGCAGCACCGTGTCTTCGAGTTCACCGGGCACTTCCATGAAGATCACCGGCGTGCGGCCTTCCAGCTTCACCACCTCGACCTTCAGGCCCTCGATCGGCTGCTCGCGGCACCAGCGCGCGATATGCTCAACGGCATCGTCGATGTAGCCGTGAGCGGCCCAGTCGGCGTCGAAATGCGGAGACTTGGCCGGAATACGGATGTATTCGACCAGTTCCCCGGTGATGCTGTCGCGCCAGAGCGTGCCGATGGTGCGTTCGGCCTGTTTCAGATCCATCTGCAATCTCCCGCTTTGAATTCATTGCCGAAGCAAACTTCGGACTGTCGCTTTCCGTGGCGATTCCCGTAACGATTCCCGTGCATCCGTTCACGGTCGGATGCCGCTCGCACGTGTTGCGCCTGAAATGGTACCGGATTGCGACACAACTGGATTGATTGCTCCACGAGCGCATCACGGGCGCCTTGCGACCTGCCGCGAGTGAATTTGCCGGTATGCTTGCGCCATCTGCACGAACGATACACGTGATGCCTGAAGATCCCTCTGCAAACGGCACCTGCAACCTGGTGGTCGAAACCCATCCGCCGGCCGACACGGCGACGGGCAGGACAATACTGGAAATCGGACTGGACGACGGCAATGGTCCGGCCGACCCCGGCCTCGAATTCCTCGGCGGCGATTTCCGGCGCGAGTACTGGCAGGCACCGGCCGGCCAGGTGCGCGGGTTCGTGTTCAGCGAGCCCGACTCGCCCGAAGCCGACGCGGCGGTGGCAGCCGAGAAGCTGTATGCGCGGCTGATCCAGGCGCTGCAGCAGTCACGCTTCGGCTATCCGCTCAGGATCTGGAATTACTTTCCGGCCATCAATTCCGGCCTGCGCGATCGCGAGCGCTACCGGCGCTTCTGCATCGGCCGCGGCCGCGCGCTCGAAGCGGCCGGACTGGAGGATGCGCGGATGTGCGCGGCGACCGCCATCGGCAGTCAACGCGAAGTCATGCAGCTGGTGGCGCTGGCCGGGCTCGAGCCTGGAATCTCGATCGAGAATCCGCGCCAGGTCAGTTCATGGAATTATCCGCGCAGTTACGGCCCACGCCAGCCGGCCTTCGCCCGCGCCACCGGCATTCACATGCCTGACGGGCAGGCCGGCTTGCTGATTTCGGGCACCGCCAGCGTGGTGGGGCATGCCACCACTCACCCGGGCGACGCGCTGGCCCAGACCGACGAGGCGGCGATCAACCTGGAAGCCTTGCTGACCCATGCGGCCATCGCCATGAACCAGTCTGCACTGGCGCAATTCGGCCGCCACAGCCTGGCCCGCGTCTACGTCCGCCAGCCCGAGGCCTGGCCGGCCATCGAACGGCGTCTTCGACAGCGCTGGCCGGCGTTGCGCCTGTGCGGCCTGCACGGCGACATCTGCCGCGAAGACCTGCTGGTCGAAATCGAGGCCTGGCATGCCACCCACGGCCACTGATTGACAAAAACCGTCACGAGACGTCCACAACGGCGCAGCCGGATTCCCTGCCTGCCCAGCGGTATTTGCTCCTGCCGACACAGGTTTCCGCACACATCAGGCCCGGCTTTTCCAGGCTGACGCATCATTGGCACGAATGTTGTATGCCAATGGTGACTTCCAATTCAGCCCACTGTCCGTTCAATCCGGGGGAACCATGTCATGTACAGCTACGCACCTGCACTTGCGCCAGACCACAGCGAATCCTTCAACCAGGTCAGCGACATCGTGGACACCGGATTCACCTTCGCCTTTCAGCCCATCGTACGCATGAGCGACCGCCGTGTACTGGGGCACGAGGCATTGGTGCGCGGCCTCAGGGGCGAGTCGGCCGGCCAGGTCATCGAAGCGATTTCAACGCACAACCGCTACTGTTTCGACCAGGCCTGTCGCATGCGCGCACTGCAGGTTGCGGCTGCCAATCGCATCAATGGTGACCTGCATCTGAACTGCTCGCACATCCAGCCGCACAACCTGGATCTCTCGCTGGACACTACGAGTGAATGCGCGATCGAAAACGGGGTGCTGCCATCCCGGGTGGTGCTGGAATTCGACAACCTGCCGATGCTGGGCACACCGCGACAATTGAACCTGACGCGAGAGCAGGCGCACAAGCGGGGATTCCAGGTCCTGGCTGACAACATCGGCAGCAGCGAGGTCGGGCTCAAGCGCCTTGCCGTGTTCCGGCCCGACTACGCCAAGCTCGACCGCAGCCTGATTCGCAACATCGATTCCAGCCAGCGCCGCCAGGCCATCGTGCTGGGAATCCTGGCCACCGCACGTGCGCTGGGGATCGAACTGATCGCGACCGGGATTGAAAACCAGGCGGAATTCGAATGGTTAAGACAGGCTGGAGTCCGGCTGGCACAGGGCTATCTGTTCGCCCGCCCGAAGCTGGAATCCGCGCCCGCAGTCCGGGTTGCCTTGGAAGCTTGAGCCCGCACTGTCACCGAACTGTCAGCCGGTCTTCATCAAATTGTTGTCTGCGGTGCCCATGCTGGGCACCATGCAGGCATTCGGCGAAAATCAATCCGCGGCGCAAGCACCGCCCCGTATCGCAAGCGGCATTTTCCCGTGGTTCGACCTGACCGAGCGGCGCACCTGCCTGTGGCTGAACCGGGCTGCGCGTTTCGCACCGGTTGTGCGCGTGTTTGCAACCATCAGCCGGCTGGGCGACGGGCTGGCCTGGTACGTGCTGATGGCAGTACTGGCCCTGACCCAGGGCATGCCCGGGCAGATCGCCGCGGCCCAAATGGCGCTGGCCGGCCTGTGCGGAGTGAGCATCTACAAGCTGCTCAAGCAACGCCTGGTGCGTGAACGGCCTTTCGTGACCAGCCCGGACATTCTGCTCGGCACTGCTCCGCTGGACCGCTACAGCTTCCCGTCCGGCCACACCTTGCACGCGGTGATGTTCAGTACGCTGGCTATCGCCTGGTTTCCTGCACTGGCGCTGATTCTGCTGCCGTTCACGTTGCTGGTTGCGCTGTCGCGTGTAATCCTCGGGCTGCACTATCCCAGCGATGTAGCAGTCGGCGCGTTGATCGGCTGGTCGCTGGCACAACTGGCGCTGGCAATCGCCAGCCCGGTCTGATCCCGTCAGTCCTTACCCTCCTCCTGCTCGTCGATCCAGCGCTCGATCTTCAGACGCAGGCGTTCCAGCGGCACCGCGCCGTCCTTAAGCACGGCGTCGTGGAAGGCGCGCAGGTCGAAATCGCTGCCCAGGCGCTGCTCGGCCTCGGCGCGCAGTTCGCGGATCAGCATCTCGCCGGTCTTGTAGGCCAGCGCCTGACCCGGCCAGGAGATGTAGCGCGCGACCTCGGTGGTGACATTGTGCGGCGCCAGCGCCGAGTTCTCCAGCAGACAGGCCTCGGCCTGCTCGCGACTGAAGCCGAAGTAGTGGATCCCGGTATCGACCACCAGCCGGCAGGCCCGCCACATCTCGTAGGTCAGCCGGCCGAAATGCTCGTAGGGGGTTTCGTAGATGCCCATCTCGATCGCCAGGTGCTCGGTGTACAGCGCCCAGCCCTCGCCGAAGGCAGTGATGTAGCCCTCGCGCCGGAACTCGGGCAGGCCCTCGATCTCCTGGGCCAGCGCGATCTGATGATGATGGCCCGGCACGGCCTCGTGCACGGTCAGCGCGGGCAGCGTATAGAGCGGCCGCTGATCGAGCTGGAAAGTGTTGACCATGTAGCCGCCGGCAATCCCGTTTCCCAGGTCGCCCGGCCAGTAGCGGCCGGTGGTATAGGTCGGAGCCAGATGCTCGGGCACCGGCCGCACCCCGTAAGGCAGGCGCGGCAGCAGCCCGAAAAACCGCGGCATCTGGTCGTCGGCGCGCTTGGCGATATATGCCGCATGCATCAGCAGCTCGCGCGGAGTCTCAGCATAGAACCGCGAATCGGTGCGCAGAAAGTGCAGGAACTCGGCAAAACTGCCCTCGAACCCGGTCTCGGCCATCACGCTCTCCATCTCCGACCGGATACGCGCGACCTCGGCCAGGCCGCGCTGGTGGACTTCTTCCGGCGTGGTGTCCAGCGTGGTGTGCTGGCGCACCCGCGCGCGGTAATACTCCCGCCCGCCGGGCACTTCGGAAATGCCGATGCTTTCGCGCGGCTCGGCCAGGTATTTTTCGCGGAAAAATGCCAGCAACTCGCGATAAGCCGGCAACACCCTGGTCTCGATGGTCTTTTCGGCGCGCGCGCGCAGCTCCTCGCCGGCCTGCTGTTCCAGATGCCCCGGCAATTCGGCCAGCGGCTGGATCAGGGAGCTCTCGCTGGCCGGGGTTGCGACAATGGATTCCAGCTGGCCGATCACGGCCTCGACCACATAGGCCGGTTGCACGAAACCGTCGGCAATACCGCGCTCCAGCCAGTGCCGGTTCTGCTCCAGCCACTGCGGCAGGCGCTCCAGCCGTGTCAGCCAGGCTTCGGCCTGGGCCTGGCCGCGGATCCGGGTCGAGGCCGCCACGCCCAGCGGCGTGGAGAAAAAGCCCGAATCATTGACGAATGGCATGCGCTCCGGCTCGAACTCGGCCAGCTCCACTGCCGAACGCAGCAGATACTCCAGCACGGCGTGGCTTTCCGGGCGGGTGCCGGTCAAGGCCTCAGGTGCGATTTCAGCCAGCCGATCCAGGTAATTCCGCTCGGCCGCCCGGCGTTCGCGCACTGCGTCCGGCGAGGCATCGGGCCAGCGCGCCGCGGCCTCCAGGTCGCCGCGCCGACCGGCCCGGATGGGGTTCTGCACTTCACGCCACTGCTCGTAATCGGCGACCAGGGTGTCGAACCGCGAATCGGCATCCGGTTCGGCGGATACCGCCGACAAACCCAGCAGGAAGGCACCGGACAGCAGCGAAAGGAACTTCAGCTTGTTCATTGACGCTGCTCCTGCGCGCGATAGGAGAACCGGGAGTGGCGGGCCAGCTCTTCCGGCGTCAGCACCTGCTGGAACCGCCGGCCGTCGATGATCCAGGTCGGGTAGCCGCTGATATCGGCACTGATGCACTCGAACGCGACCATGCCGCCGCGGCCGCCGGGCGTGCATTCGACATACGGCAGACGGTGGGCAGAGCGGCCGAACAGGCGCCGCTGGCGCTGGCATTCCGGACACCAGTAGGCGCCGTAGTAGACCGCGCCGGCTTCCTCCAGGTGCTCGGCCAGCGCCTTCATTTCCGGGTTTTCCGGCGGCTGCAGCAGGCCGTGCTGCCAGGCACCCAGAAGCAGCGTCACGAACGCCGCCGACAACGCCAGATTGCGCGCGAATACCGGCCCGGCAACACCGCTTTCCGGGCGCCGGGCCAGCAGCGTGATGAACATGGCCGCAACGGTGGCCAGCGATGCCAGGCACCACCAGCACCAGGCATCGAGCCGGATCAGGCCGGTCAGGGTCAGATAGATGCTGATTGCCAGCCCGATGCCGGCCAGCCAGGTCAGGCGCTGCCAGCGCCTCGGGCGCGGCGGCAGAGTCACCGCATTCCACAGCACCAGCGCATAGAAACCGAAGCCCCACAAGGACAGCGGCAACCCGAACAGCACCGAATAGGTACTGTTCTGCACGATGCCGCAGCCCGAATCCGGGCCGCACAGCGGCGGCGTTTCAGTCACCAGCGCGGCGCCGGCCAGGTAGCCGGTGATCAGCATGCCGACCAGTGCCAGAATCGCCACCGGCTTGTCGGGGTGCAACCTGGGGCCCCCGACAACTGCGCCGGGCTTACCCGAAACGGGTTTGCTGGTTGCTGGCTTGCGCTTGCGCTTCTTGCTCATGGAAAAGCCTGCCTGTAAAAAAGGTAAAGCGTACATGGGAAAACAGGCGGGCGGCAAGGTTGTTGGCAGGATTTGTCCGCACGACTCTGACTCCTGACTCCTGACTCCTGACTCCTGACTCCTGACTCCTGACTCCTGACTCCTGACTCCTGACTCCTGGCTCCTGACTCCTGATTCCTGAATCCTGATTCTCGTAATTGACCGGCCGGCCAGTTAGTTGTATGATGGCGGCATGAATACTCCCAGGATCCGTGATGCCGAAGCGACCCGGGCACGCATTCTCGAAGCGGCCATGGCGCTTTTTGTCGAACGCGGCTTTGCCGATGTCGCGATGCGCCAGATCGCCGAGCGCTCGGGCGTGACCAAAAGCCTGATCCACCACCACTTCGGCAGCAAGGAAGCGCTGTGGGAAGAGGTCAAGGATCTCGCCTTTTCGCACTACATCGAACAGCAGAAACCGGAGCTGGAACAGGCCCCGGTGGCCGACGAAACACTGCTGCGCAACGGCGTGATCCGCTATTTCCGCTTTCTGGCCGAAAATCCGCAGGTCGTCCGGCTGCTCGGCTGGATCCACATGGAAGGCGATGAGACGTGCGGCGAGCGCGAGGGCGAGATGATCGCACTGGGCGCCGAGCGCATCCGCGAGGCCCAGCGCGCCGGCATCTTTCGCGCCGACATCAACCCGGTTCATGCCGTCACGCTGTTCGTGATCACCTGCGGTCAGTGGTTTCATGGCCGGGCCCATCATTCGCAGTGGCCGGGCATCGGCAGCGATGAAGAATTCCTCGACGACTTCCTGAAGATCTTCATCGACGGCCTGCGACCCGGTCACTGACGCACGGAGCCGATGATGCGAAATTCACTCCTCCGGCCCCACACCGGGGCCGGGAATCGAGATCGGGCGAAAGCCCGGGTGCCGTTGCTGCTGCTCACGGCGACGCTGCTGGCTGTCGGCTGCAATTCCGACGGCCGCCAGCAGGACAACGCCCAGTCGTCGCCAAGGCCGGTGCGCGTCGCTGAAGCGCGGCTGCTGGATGAGCCGGAACGATTGCGTCTGCCGGGTGCCTTGCGCGCGCGCCAGCGCGCCGAACTGACCTTTCTGCACCCCGGCTACCTGGCCGAGCGTCATGTCGAACTGGGCGACAACGTGGCCGCCGGAGAACTCCTGGCCACCCTGCACAACCCGACCCTCCAGCCGGGCGTGGCCTCGGCCCAGGCTCGCGTAAACGAGGCGCGCGCGCGGCTGGACCAGCTCGAAGTCGATACCCGTCGCCAGACCACGCTGGTCGAGCGCCGGCTGATCTCCGATGACCAGCTCGACCAGACCCGGACCCAGCGCGACGCCGCGCGCGCAGCACTGGAACAGGCCGAGGCGGCATTGTCGGAAGCGCGCAGCCAGTTGGCCGAGGCCAGCCTGCGCGCACCGTTCGACGGCCGCATCGCACGATTTCTGGCCGAACCCGGCGACTTTGTCGCGGCCGGCCAGCCGGTGATTGCCATCAGCCAGGAGCGGGCCCTGGAGATCGAAGTCGCATTGCCTTCGGAAACCGATCTGAACCGGCTCACCGCGCTGCGCGTGATCCGCATCGAGGACGGCCAATTCATCGGCGGCGAAATCACCGGGCGCGGCCAGGCCGCACCGGGGCAGCCGCGGCCGGTGATCGTGGCGCCTGCCGGCATGGCCGATGCATCCTGGGCATCGGGCGATTCGGTCCATGTCGAGTTCGAACTGGCAGCAGTGGTCCGGGTCGCCGTACCGCTGGCCGCGCTGATCGACCCCGGCACCGGCATCACCCGGCTGTTCCGTGTGCGTGATGGCCGGGCCGATCGGGTCTCGGTCCAGGCCGGCCGGCTCAGCGGCGGTTGGGTCACGGTATTCGGCGATATCGAACCCGGCGACCGCATCGTCACCGCCGGCCAGGCGCTGCTGCTCGACGGCGAAGCCATCCAGGTCATCGAATGAGTGCGATCTTCTTCGCGCTGGAACGCAAGCGCCTGATCCTCGCCGCGGTCGTGCTGCTGTCGCTGATCGGCGCGGCCGCCTGGTTCTTCATGGATCGCCAGGAAGATCCGTTCTTCCCGTACCGCTTCGCCCAGGTCAACGTGCAGTGGCCCGGCGCGGATGCGGCCGAAGTCGAACGCCTGGTGCTCAACCCGCTGGAAGAGGAGCTGGCCCAGGTCGAGGAAGTCGACGAGATCATCGGCATTGCGCGGCTGGGGCTGGCCAACATACGGGTACGTCTGCGCTCTGACATCTACGACACCGACGCGGCCTGGGATCGGGTGCGCGTGTCGCTGGACATCGCCAAACGCAAGTTCCCGCCCGGCGCTTCCGATCCCGAGCTCAAGGACCGCGCCATGGACACCCATTCGGTGGTGCTGACGGTCACCGGGGATGATGACCTGCTGGTGCTGCTGGATGCCGCGCGGGCGCTGCGGCGCGATCTGTTCCGGCTGCGCGCACTGGCCCGGGTCGATATCCTGGCCGACCCGGGCGAACAGTTGCTGATCAAGCTCGACCCGGCGCGTGCCGCCGCGCTCGGCGTCACGCCCGAATCACTGGCCCAGCAGCTGGACGCCGCCAACCGAACGCTGGCCGGCGGCACGCTGGACCGCGACGGCCGCAGCCTGGTGCTGGACCCGATCACCGAATTCTCGGACCTGGACGAACTTCGCCGCACCGCGATCCGGACCGGCACCGGCGCGTTGCTGCCGCTGGACCGGATCGCCGAAGTCGAACTGGTGCCGGCCGAGCCGGCCACCGAGCGGATGTGGTTCGACGGCAAGCCGGCGGTCGGACTGGGCCTGGTCATCCCGGACAACCAGCTCAACACCGTGGTCTTCGGCCGCGAACTGCGCGCGCTGCTCGACGAACTGCGCCCGGGCTACCAGCCGCTTGCCATCGACGAGATGTTCTTCCAGCCGCAGTGGGTGGAAAAGCGCCTGGCCGAGCTCGGCCGCTCGCTGCTCTTTGGGGTGATCATCGTCGCGCTGGTGCTGCTGCTGTTCATGGGCATGCGCCTGGGGCTGCTGGTCGCCAGCCTGTTGCCGCTGGTGACCTTCAGCGCGCTGGCGATCTTTGCCATCGGCGGCGGCGTGCTGCACCAGATCGCGATCGCAGGCATGGTGGTCGCGCTCGGCATGCTGGTCGACAACGCCATCGTCATGGTCGAGAACCTGCAGTGGCATCTGGACCGCGGCTCGACTCCGGCCGAGGCCTGCGGCAAGGCGGTGCGCGAACTGGCAGCACCGCTGGCCGCAGCCACCGGCACCACGCTGGCGGCATTCACGCCGCTGCTGCTGTCGGAAGGCGATACCGCCGACTTCACCCGGGCCATCCCGATCATGGTCATGCTGATCCTCACGGTCAGCTATTTCTACGCCGTGCTGGTCACGCCGCTGCTCAGCGCAGCGGTGCTCAAACCGGCCGATGCCGGCAAGCCCCCGGGCAGGGCGCAGGCGAGCATCGAACGGCTGGGCCTGTGGCTTTCGCGGCTGGGCATGCAGCGCGCCGGCACCATCCTGATCGCCGCGCTGGTGATGGTCGCGATCTCGCTGACCCTGGTGCGCTGGCTGCCGCAGGATTTCTTTCCGTCCACCGACCGCAACCAGTTGCTGATCGACCTGAGCTTTCCCGAGGGCACACGCACCCCGCACAGCGCGCTGATGGCCAACAGCCTGGCCGAGCGCATGCGCGCGGAGCCGGAAGTGCGCGAGGTGCACGTCTACGCCGGGTTCAGCGGACCGCGGTTCTTCTACAACCTGGCCGAGATCACCGGCGCGCCGCATCTGGCGCGGCTGGTCGTGGTCACCGACACCGATCGGGAGCTCGGCCGGCTGATTCCGATTGCCCGCAACCAGGCCAGGCTGGATTTCCCCCAGGCCCAGGTCGTGGTCCACCGGCTGGGCCAGGGCCCGGCGATCGACGCGCCGGTGGAGCTGCGCCTGTTCGGCGAGGATCCACGCGACCTGCAACGCGCCGCCGAGCAGATCACCGGCGCCCTGCGTTCGCTGGCCGATGCCCGGGACGTGCGGCATACGCTGGGCACCGGCATCCCGACGCTGGAATTTGCCATCGACGACGGCATTGCCGCACGCTTCGGCGTCACGCGCGAACAGATCGGCCAGTTGCTGGCCGACGCCACGCTGGGCCGGGATTTCTCGACCTGGCGGCCGGGCCGCGAGCCGGTCACCATGCGTATCCGCTCGCCCGAGGGCGAACGCTTCCCGGCCCATGCGCTGGAAGGACTCACCCTCCAGACCCCGGCCGGCGATGTGCCGCTGGCCCAGTTCGTGCGCTCGCGCGTGACCTTCCAGCCGGCGGTGATCGAACACCGCGACCTGCAACGCCTGACCCGGGTGCTGGCCGAGCCGGCCGAAGGCGCGACCTACGGCCAGGTATTGAAGCAGCTCTGGCCGCGCCTGGACGGGCTCGATATTCCAGCCTCGGTGCGCATCGAGGTCGGCGGTTCGGCGGCCGAGGCCGGCGATGCCAACACCGCGCTGTTCACCGCGCTGCCGATCGGCATCCTGTTGCTGATGGTATTCCTGCTGTGGCAGTTCAACTCGTTCCGGCTGGTCGCCATCGTGCTGGCCACCGTGCCGCTGGCCGCGATCGGCGTCGTGCCGGGCCTGCTGCTGACCGGCCTGGCATTCTCGTTCACCGCGATGCTGGGCGTGGTCGCGCTGCTGGGCATCGTGGTCAACAACGCCATCGTGATGATCGACGTGGCCGAGCAGAATCGGCGCGCCGGCCAGCCGGTGGACCAGGCCATCGCCGACGCCGTGGTCCGCCGCACCCGCCCCATCCTGATGACCACCGCCACCACCATCGTCGGCCTGGCCCCGCTGACCCTGACCCAGTCCACCCTGTGGCCGCCCATGGCCTGGGCCATCATCTCCGGCCTGATCACCTCGACGACCCTGACGCTATTGGTGATTCCGGTGCTCTACCGGATCCTGATGAAACTGCGCCAGCCGGCCTGACCGGAACAAACCGTGCGCCATCGGGCGCCGCCAGACGGCTTACGGGCCGCGGCAATCGGCTGCTGCACCGCAATCGACATCCTCCGGCCTGCCGCCTCGAATGATTTCCGCCACCCAATCCACCGCCCGCACACCGCCGACTTCAAGACGGTACAACTCATCGAAACGCAGCAAGGTATGAAACTGGCCGCCGGCGATGTAACTGCCCAACGAGGGCAACACCGCGGCAAGCTCTTCACGATTCGCGCGCAAGCCGGGCAGCAGCCCGGTTTCGTTCCCCAGCATGGTCTGAAACTGCAACTGCACGGCATCGAAGGCATGATCAAACAGATGGAATCGGATATTCGGCTGCGCCATGGCCGCAATCCGGTACAAATCCAGCAGCTTGAGTTGATCGGCCGACATCGAAACGATACCGGGCAACTTCGCCAGGCCCGCGGGTACACCCCACAACCGCCACAGCGAGGCCTGATCCTGAATCCGGTAGGCGCCGGCGCCGGAAGCCAGGTGAATCACCTCGGCCTCCGGCCACTGCCGCGCCACCACTGCGGCAAACACCGGCGACGAGAGAGCCCCGGCGCTGGCGCCGGCCACAAATACGCGCTCGGGCGCCGGATGGGTCTCGAACACATGGCCCAGCGCGGCCATGGCATTGGCCAGGCCTAAATGCCGAACGCTCAGCGGCGAGCCATCCTCCGGTGCATATTCATGCACGCGCGTTCCCAGATGAATGTCGCCGGTGCAATAGGGAACGAAAACCTGAGACCAGTCCCTGAACGGATTGTCCGGATGGTCGAGGTCAAAAGCACCGCTAAATTCGCGCGGGTCATTGCCGGAACCGGGATCGGCCGACCAGCGATACATAAACAGATCACCTTCGCCGGGTTCCTGGCAGGTCCGGGCCGACCAGCACGCGCCACCACCATTGAAGAAGATCATCAACCGGGCGGGATCGGCGCGGCGAACATGAAAGCGGTACGCCCCCCCCAGGGCACAACCGGTCTCGCCACCGGGCTCGATGGTCTGCCAGCGGTCTTCAGCCAGGGTATTGGCCGAGGCAAGGCTGAAACTCGCGAGCAGCAGTCCGAAAAGTATCTTCAGTAAACCGGCGGTGCTTGGCATTGGCTTATTCCTTCTTGTTGGATCTATATGATTCATGTTTCGACCGCCGCATCGGCGTGGCTCAAAAATGATGGATCAGCTCGACACCGTAACTGCGCGGTTCGCCGTACTGCACGAACTGGTTGCCGAGGAAGTCACGCCCGCGGGTGTTCAGGAAGTTGTTGTCGAACAGGTTCCTGGCCCATAGACTGGCCGCAAAGCGCTGCGCGCGATGGCGATACTCCAGACGCGCATTGACCAGGTTGCGGCTGTCAATCCGCTCGAACGTCGGGTCGTTGCTGGCGCCCGAAAAGAAACTGTCCCGATAGCTGTACTCGGCATATAGCGACCATTGGCCGGCCAGCAACATGGCCGGGAGCGTGTATTCGGCGATCGCCGCTGCGGTCAGGTCGGGTGCGGCCAGTTCATTGCCGGACAGGTCCGCACCCCCCGGGCCACCGCCGGGGAAACGTTTGAACTCTGCATCCACGTAGCCAAAATTGCCGGTCAGTCGAAGATCGGGGGTCGGCTGCCAGGTCAGCGAACCATCCAGCCCGATCGTCTCGACCTTGGCGGCGTTGCGCAACTGCAAGACTGCGGCGCCGCCCCCCAGGGGCACGAACTGGAACACCTGAAAGTCATCGAACTCGTTGTAGAAGCCGGCCAGATCGAAGCGCAACCGGCCGGACGGACTCACACCCTTGATGCCAAGCTCGTAGCTGTCGACGGTTTCGGTATCGAAGCCAAAACCAGTGGCCACCTGGGCCACGTTGAGGAAATCGACATTCCAGCCGCCGCTCTTGAAACCCTGCGCATACCGGGCATAGACATTTGTCGTATCGGTCAGGGCAAATGTCAGGCTGACTGTGGGGTCGAGCTCGTTGTCGGAGCGACTGTCGCGAAAACCGTCCAGGTTCCCGATCTGCAATCCGCCGCTCTGGCGACCGTCCAGATCGAAAACGATGCTCTTTTCCTCGCGGGTAAAGCGCAACCCGGCACTCAGGGTCAGACGATCCAGCAGATCCAGGTCGAACGAGGCGAAGACAGCATAGTTTTCGGTTTCCACATTGGCCACCGCCGGCGCCACCGCGCCGGGCGCCAGGCCGAAGGCCGGTCCGAAAGGCGCGAACGGAACCGGCGCGCCCGGCGGCAGCGGCACCAGCGCCAGGACGTCCTGGCCAATCGTGGCCCGCCGGTTCGTATCGGCATCCTCGTTCAGCAGGTACACCCCCACCAGGTACCGGAGCCGGCCGTGATCGGGCGAGATCAGGCGAATCTCCTGAGACCACTGCTCGAACTCGTCGTCGAAGTTGATGCGCATCAGGTCGTTGGCGCTGTAGTCGGTGTCGTTCTGCCGCTGCTGCTCGACCTTGCGAAAGCCGCTGATGCCGGTAAGCCGGTGCCCGGAATCAAATGCATACTCCAGGTTCAGGCTGCCGCCATACAGCTCGTTGTTGGTAAACGGGGTGGTGTTGAAATCAACCCGGCGCGGCGGCAGCAGGCCGGACGGGTTCAGCGAGTTCTCGAACGGCGTGTCGAAGAGATCGGTGACCGGCTGACCCAGCAGCGCCGTCTGCTCGATATCGGTGTAATCCAGGTACAGGCTGGCAGCCAGCCGGTCGGTCGGATTGAACGACAGTTGCCCGCGCAGGCTGATCCGGTCGAGATCTTCCAGCTCGCGACCATCGAACAGGTTGCGCGTGTGCCCGTCGCGTGTCTCGGCGGCGATGGCCAGTTTGCCGGTGATCCGGTCGGACAGCGGTCCGGACGCATCGGCATAGGCTTCGTAGGTGCTTTCATTTCCGGCGACCAGGCGTACGCGCGCCTCGGGTTGCGCGGCCGGCGCCCGGGTCGTGATATTGACCGCTCCGGAAATCGTGTTGCGTCCGAACAGATGGCCCTGCGGGCCGCGCAGGACTTCGACCTGCTCGATATCGAACAAGGGCATGCCCAATGATTGGGACTGGCCGATATACACGCCATCCAGATAGACACCGGCACGCGGATCAAAGCCGATATTGCGCCCGCCGCCACCCACGCCCCGAATCGTGATCACCGCGGTCCCGGCCTCGTCGAATGAAAAATTGGGCACCAGCTGCTGCATGTCCGCGAGGGTTCGGCCCCGCCCCTGCCGCAGCATGTCCTGGTCAATCACGGTCATGGAAATCGGCACGTCCTCCAGGCTTTCCTCCCGCTTGGAGGCGGTCACGGTGACGCGGTCCAGGCGCGCACCGGGCGCATCGTCGTCGCCGGTCATCTCGGCGGCGGCCGTGTCGGCACGGCCGGCCGGATCGGATTGTGCCTGCAAGCCATCAGACTCGGCGTTTGCGGCCCCGGCGATGAAGGCGGGAATGAAGGCCAGCCACAGCGCGCTCACCGCGCCGAGCGCCGGCGATCCGGAAGAATGGATCCTGTGCATCATGAATTTACTCGCTTCTGTTCGGCTCGTATAATCATGAGCAATTCGCCATGCCAGGGTATTGACCCGATTTCCAGGCCATTGACATCAGTTTTCGCCGCGGACAGGAACTCGTGCACCGTCGCCGCCCAGTTGTTTCACCTGGTGATCGACTATTCCAGAGCACAGGGTGTGACAACCGAGGATCTGCTGGCGCGCGCATCGATCCGTGCCGAAGAGCTGGAAGACAGCGATCACCGCCTGCCCTTTCCGGTCTTCTCGCGCCTGACCGAAACCGCGGCCGAGATGCTGCATGACCCGCACTTCGGCCTGCATGCGGGGATTGCAGCCAAGCCCGGTTACCTTGGCGCGCTTGGCCATGTGCTGATGAGCTGCCGCACGGTGCACGAGGCACTGGACCGTTCACGCCGATACTCCGGTCTGGTCATGAATGCATGCCGCAACGAACTCGAGATCGGCGAGCGCGAATGCTTCCGCTATTGGCGCAGCCGGCTGGCCAACCGCGAACCGGTCGGCGCGCTGCAGGATGAAATGAACGCTGCCGTGTGGATTCGACTCGCGCGCTGGATTTCGGGGCTTCCGGAACTGGCCCCCAACCGGGTCGAGTTCCATCATCCCGCCCCGCACGATCGAAGCGAGCATGAGCGGATTTTTGGCTGTCCGGTGATCTTCGAGTGCCCGGAAACGGCGCTGGTGTTCCCGACCCAATGGCTGGAATTGAAGCTTCCGCAAGCCAACCGGACCATTCTCCATACCATGGATCGGGTCTGTGAGCAGTTGCTGGACCGACTGGCCCGCGAACAATTGCCGGCGGCGCTGCACGATGTGCGTCAGGCCATCATCCGTGCATTTCCCGACGGTACGCCAATTCTGGAAGAGGTTGCCCGTGAGGCAAGAACACAGCCGGAGGAGTTGAAGTCCATGCTTGCCCAGGCCAGGACCAGCTTCCGGAGCCTGGTCGACGAGCTGCGCCACGAACTGGCGCTCAGCCTGCTGGAGAATCCCGACTATTCCCTGGTGGATATCGCCTTCCTGCTCGGTTTTTCGGAACAAAGCGCCTTCCAGCGCGCGTTCAAGCGCTGGGCCGGCCAGACGCCCGGGGAGTACCGCCGCCATCCGTGGCCCGGCGCGGCGGTCTGAGCCGCGGCAACCACCCGGCGACACCCGGTCACGACCATCCCTGCGCTCTACCGGCCGAAGATGTCCTGGCCATCGGTTTCATTGGCCGGATCGAACGGCCACGGCTCGGGGCGGTGAACCAGGTAACCCTGGATGAAATCCACACCCATGGAGGCCAGCAGGTCGCGGTCGGACTCGGTCTCGACCTGCTCGGCCACGCACAGGATGCCGGCGGCGTGCGCGACTTCGGCAATGCCGCGCACCATGGCCGTGCCCAGCGCGCTGCTACCGACATCACGCACCAGCGCGCCATCGATCTTCAGGCCATCGACCGGCAGGGTCTTCAGATAACCGAACGAGGAAAATCCGCTGCCGAAATCGTCCAGGCAGATCGCGCAGCCCATGCGACGCACGGTGCGAACGAATGCCAGCGCGTCGGCCAGACGTGATATGGCAGCGCTTTCGGTGATCTCGAAGCAGATATTCTTCGGGTCGATGCCGGTGCGCTCGAACTGGCGCTGGACGAAGTCGAGAAAACCGGGCTGGCCGAAGGTTGCCCCCGACAGATTGATCGATACCCGGTCCCCGGGCCGGAGCTGCCCTGCCTGCCGGGCCCGCCGCATTCCCGCCAGGGTCCGGGAAATGATCCAGCGGTCCAGCCGTCCAATCTGGTTGAAGCGTTCGGCGGCGGGAATGAACTCGGCCGGCGGAATCATTTCGCCCGAGCGAGCCAGCATGCGCACCAGGATTTCAATGTGACTGGTGGTGTTCTCTGAATCGAGCTGCTGGATGCGCTGGTAATGGAGCCGGAACCGCCCGGCATCCAGCGCCTCGGTCACCTGCTGCACGGCGTGCGCCTGCCGGCCTCGAATCCGGGTTTCCGGATCCGTCGCGCTTTGGACGTGCACCTGGTTGCGCCCGTTTTCCTTGGCGACATAACAGGCCTGGTCGGCAATGCGCAAGGCGTCGATCAGGGTCTGGCCGGGCCGAACGGCAACCAGCCCCAGGCTGGCGCCGATCCGGAAGCGGCGGCCTTCCCAGAGAAACTCGAACGCCTGGATCCTCGCAAGCAGCTTTTCGGCGACCTGTTCGGCGCGTTCCAGCGGGCAGTTGCCCAGCAGCAGCGCGAATTCATCGCCGCCCAGGCGCGCCAGCAGGTCCGATTCGCGCACGTTGGATAGCAACACGTTGGCCAACTGAACCAGAAGATCATCCCCCGCGTGGTGCCCGCAGGTGTCATTGACGAGCTTGAACTGGTCAAGATCGATATACAACAGGCAATGCCCCGATCCTTCCTTCGTCGGGCGCGCAAGCAACTGCTCGCCGGCTTCCTGGAACCTGTGCCGGTTGTAGAGCCCTGTCAGCGCGTCATGACGTGCCTGCCACTCCAGCTCACGTTCCATCTGGTAGCGCCGGGTGACGTCGGTCATGGTTCCGATCATGCGGCAGGTATTGCCGTCGGCATCGGTCAGGAACGAGCCGCGATCGGAGACCATGATGAACTCCCCGGGCGTGCGTTCAAACCGGTACTCCGCCTCGTAGCTGGTCGCGCTGCGGCGTGCCCGCTCCAGCAACTTCAAGGTCGCTTCACGATCTTCCCGGTGAATGCGCCGTTCCCACTCGACAATCCCGATGGCCTCGCAAGCGTGAGGCGAGCAGCCCAGCACCACCTCGACAGCGCCCAGCCAGCGGATGCTGCCGGAGGCGATGTGGTAGTCGTAGACCAGTTGTCCGGTATTCTTCGCCACCAGCCGATAGGCAGCTTCGGCCTCGGCCAGCGCGCGGTCCATCCGGACCCGTTGCGTGACATCGCGCAACACACCGCGACAGCCGACCACTCGATCCTTGCCGCTGCGCCGCGGCGAAAGCGTGACTTCGGCATGCCGGGTGGATCGGTCCGCGCTGATCAGCTCGAACCCGAACGTCGGAATCGACAGCCCCGTGTGCATGAGGCGCCGGAACCGCAGCAAGGCCCTGAACCGGCACCGCGGCGCGATGAACTCGATGCCCTGAATGTGCCTGTCTGCAGACGAGTGCAATCCCAGCAGCCGATAAAGTGCGTGATTGCCGAACGTCAGCACTCCGTCCTGATCCAGTTCGAAGTAGCCGACTTCCAGTGATTCAACAATTGCCCGGTAGGTCTGTTCGCTCTGGCGCAGCAGGTCCTCGGCGTTGCGCTGCGCGGTGATGTCGCGGTAGATGCCGAAAATACCGACCTGCCCGGATTCGGAATGAACCGGAATACCTGAAATTTCCACATGCAGCAACTCACCGTCACGCGTGCGCCGCAGCGACTCCAGACGCACGCGCTCACCGTCGAGTACCTGGCCGGAAATAGCGCTGGCCTCGTCCTCGAAAGCCGGATCCACAATCAGCCCGTTGAGCGCCCGCCCGACACACTCGCATTCTTCATATCCGAACATCGCCCGGAACGCGGCGTTGACGCGCAGCACACGATCGCGGTTGTCCAGCAAAGCAATTGCATCGGCAGCCGATTCGAACAGGTGCTCGAACAGCAACGATGCGGCCGGCAGGTCCTCCTTTGGGGTGGCGGATTCAGCCATGTTGAAGGAAGGAGTCTGGGCTCATACCCTTTAAATGCAAGAAACAGGCCAGGCGAGGCATCTGCAGCCCGGGCTGCACAAAGCACCCGGAAATACCTCTACGGGTGCACGCCCGAGCGCGCCGGCGGCGCCTGCATGCGTCAGCCCGCCCGAGAAATTGCCGACGCAAGAAGCCCGATTCCGTCACCCGGCCAAAGCACTTGTCGCCTGAGACCCGGCTGGAAATGCCGGAAGCAGGCGCGTTCCTGCATCCTCCAGCCAAAGACCACAATGGGCCGGACGATTCGCTACGAGCTGTTGGCGATGCGCTTGTCGGCGCGCCTTGCTGCCCGCCGCCGCCAGGGCTCGGGGCGGTGGAGCAGAAAGCCCTGGGCAAAATCGACCCCAAGCTCTCGCAGGATTTCCAGATCCTGCCCGGTTTCTACCTGCTCCGCGACACACACGATACCGGCAGCGTGCGCAACATCGACAATGGCCTTCACGATCGCCCGTCCTGCGCGGGTATTGCGCATGCCACGCACCAGCGAGCCGTCGATCTTGAGCCCGTCGACCGGGAGGTTCTGCAGATAACCGAACGACGAAAGACCGCTTCCGAAGTCGTCCAGCCAGATCGAGCAGCCCAGCTCACGCATTGCCTCAATAAAGGCCAGGGCACTGGACATGCGCCCGATCGCACAACTCTCGGTGATTTCGAAGCAGATATTGCGCGGGTCCACGCCGGTGTGGTCCAACCGCCCGCGCACGAAGCCGAGGAAATCTTCCTGGCTGAGGGTGATGCCCGACAGATTGATCGAATAGACGTCCGCCGGATCCATGGTCGAGCGATGAGCCGCGATTGCACTCAGCGTTTCGGACAACACCCAGCGGTCCAGCACCGAAATCCGGTTGTAACGCTCGGCTGCAGGAATGAACACCCCCGGTGAAACCAGTTCACCCTCCTGCGACAGCATGCGCAGAAGCAGCTCGAAATGCCGGCCGGCAAGGCCCGGGCGCAATGCCGAAATCTCCTGAAAATAAAGCCGGAAACGATCTTCGTGCAAGGCCTGGTCGATTTCTACAGTCGCCTGCATCATCTCGCCCACAAGTCGATGTTCCTGGTTGTCTGCGGCGTATACGCTGATCCGGTTGCTCCCGCATTGCCTGGCGGACTGGCAAGCGTAATCCGCATGCTTCATTGCATCCACAATGGTGGGCTCACGGCTGCTATCGACCAGGCCCAGACTGATCCCGACCTGATAGCGGCGATCGTTCCGGACAAACACGAACTGCTCGGCCGCGGCGATCAGCTTGTCGGCCACCTTCAAGGCGTCCTGCGGCGCGCAATCGTCGAGCAACAACACGAACTCGTCGCCGCCGATGCGCGCGAACAGATCGTCCCGTCTGACAACGTCCCGCAGATTGTCCAGAAGCTCGCAGATCAGCTCGTCGCCGACCTGGTAACCGCAGGTATCATTGATGACCTTGAACTGGTTGATATCCAGATGGATCAGCGTCTGGGGCCGGCCACTGGCGCAAGCCGATTCAAGGCGCTGTTGCGCGTCGCGTTCAAAGCGCGAACGGTTGAGCAAGCCGGTCAAAGGGTCGTGATCGGCCTGCCATTCGAGCTGATCGTAGGCCATCTTCGCCGCCGAAATATCCCGATAGATGCCAAAGTGGCCCACCTGGCGATCGCCGTCGAAGATCGGCACGCCCCAGACCTCGACGTGGTGAGCAGTACCGTCGCGCGCCCTGCGAACCGTTTCCATGCGTCCGGTCTCGCCCTTGCGCACCCGGGCGCAAAGAGCATCGGCCTGCTTATGGAGGGCGCCGTCGACCAGCAGATCCTTGACGTTGCGGCCGCGACACTCCTCGTCGGCGTAACCGAACAGGCCCTCGAATGCCGGATTGACGCGCATGACCCGATCGTGCAGATCGACCAGGATGGCGGCGTCGGTCGCGTGTGTAAACAACGCCTCGAACAGAACTGAATTTTTCATGTTTCCCATACGATGAGCTTCAATCGGGAGCCGCGAATTTGCCAACCACAGGAATTCATGCAATTGACATGCCGAAACGGGGTAAGCTTGATCTCGATCAAGTATGTACCGATAGTTCTTGATTGCCGGCACGCTCCCCGGCGCGATCTCATCCCCGGCTGTCGCCGAAAACGGACGGTTTCGACAGTTTCTGCAGCGCACCTCCCGAGGCGCGGGGCCGGAAGATCGGCGCCTGAGCGGCCAACGGGCACGGGCGACTGACCGGCTCCCGCCAGTTCCAACCTTTACCGGAGTTCCAAAATCCCGGCGCGTCCGGTATCATTGCAACGCTTCGGGCGATTAGCTCAGCGGGAGAGCACTGTCTTCACACGGCAGGGGTCGCTGGTTCGAACCCAGCATCGCCCACCACCGAATCCAGGCCGCCAGGCCGC
>SR_TP_S13solDRAFT_1000103_pt1 | contig 46088 bp, 42 predicted proteins | sample SodReaTP_S13sol_FD_11159 | JGI IMG/M metagenome (IMG submission 11159) | reverse complement strand
CCGGGCGGCCCATCCATTCGCCCAGCATCAGTCCATAGCCGTAATCGTGGCTGCCGCGCGCGTCTCGCGAGACTTCGTCGGCCTCGGTCATGCGCGCGTACATCGCCTCGCCCAGCACCTCACCGCCGTGCAGCGCTCGTTGCCATCGGTCCACGTCGAGCGCATTGGACATCAGGGCGCCGGCGGCATGCGGCTGGGTCATCGAAACATAGGAAGCGTTGTAGGGCTCGTCGGCAGGGCCCGAGTAGCCCGGCACACGGCCGATGACGATGCGCGAATCAGGGTAGGCGTCGGTCGAGTCGATTCCCAGTGGTTCGAGCAGGCGTTGTCGAAGGAAGTCGTTCCAGGGCTTGCCCGTGACCTGCTCGATGATCACACCCAGCAGCACATAGCCTGAGTTGTTGTAGGCCCATTTCTCGCCCGGCGCGAAATCGACCGGTTCGTCGGCAAACACCGCGACCAGCTCCTCGCTGGAGAGGTCCTTGCGGATGCGCTCGGAGCTCATGTAGCCGGCGATGTCGGTGTAGCTCTTGATGTCGGAAGTGTGATTGAGCAACTGGTGGACGGTCACCTCACCGACCGGGAAGTCAGGCAGGAACTTCGAGAGCGGATCGTCCAGTGCCAGCTCACCGTCTTCGACCAGGGCGAGTATGGTTGCAGCGGCATACTGCTTGGTGACCGAGGCCAGTCGCAGAACGTGGTCGGTTTCCATGGCAAGGCCCAGCTCCAGACTGGCCATGCCGAAGGCCTCGTTGAACACGACCTCGCCGTCGAGGCTGACCACTGCCACTGCTCCCGGCGTTGCGTCGGTATACAAGGAGGCAAGCATGTTCCTGGCCCGCTCGGAAAAGTCGTCGTCGGGCTGTGCCCGGACGGACGAAGCAAGCAAGGCCGCGACAAGCGCTACCCAGGCAATTCCTTTCATCGATCAGACTCCCTCATTGCGGGTGCAAGTCAGGTCATCGTATGCAAGGCGCGGCGGAGCTTACGCGTGCCGGAAGTCATTGTCCTCTTGCGGAAACTCGGTCCGCGCAGCCCTGAATCCACGCCTGCGCCTGTCATGCGCGCTGAAAAGGCATTACGCTACACTTCCACTCACACACGCTCCGAAAGGAGCATTCATCTCAGACCGGCTTCCATGGCAGTTCTTTGCCGACAATACGGCTATCTGTTCATTGCCGCCCCCGGGACGGGATGCACGGCGACCGCTGCGGCGCTTGTGCATCGGTGCGGGGGGCGATCGTTTCCCTCCGGGGATATCCGCGCGAATGGCCGGTTTGTCGCTTCGGCCAAGCATGTCAACCTCCCGCAGTTGCTGGAGCATGGCTATCTCACGCCCGACGAACGCAAGTCCCTGTTCGTGTTTACCGCCGTTCGCAATCCGTTCGACTTCTGGCCGAGCGAGTGGTTGCGTTGGCGACGCTGGGCGCGGCACCTGGAAGGCCCGGATTCGTGGGTGAGTCAACAACCGCAGGCAAAACAGCGCGTCCGACTTGCGCTGGAGAGCGATTTTGATGGTTTCCTGCGTTCCATGCTTGGGCATACTCGACTCGTGCGTCTCAAGCGCCTTTTGCGGGCATGGCGAAAGCCCGGTTCCGGCAGCTGGTATCCCCCTCCACGCCATTTGCACGATACCTGGCTGCAGGGCGTTGATCACGCATTGCGCTTTGAGCATCTCGAGCGGGATCTGGCGGAGGTCTTGCACTGGCTCGGAATGGAGAACCCACCCGAATTGCCTGCCGTCAACGTGACCCGGAACCGCCAGGGCAGCTATCGAGGTTATTACTCCAGAAGCAATCGGCGACTGGTCGAACGCGTGTTCGCCCCGGATCTGCAGAAATTCGGCTATCGGTTCTGACTGTCCACTTCAACAAAGCTGCTCGGCTGCCGGCGACGCTTTCGTGCGGTGGTGGATCGACAGAGTCGAAGCCCGCTCGAGTCTCGCTGCAGTCGACTTGACTGCCGCGGGTCGATGGCTCGAAAACCAGGCGGTACATGCATGACTTACGGCCCTGGTGCCGCGTGACGCGCTGGGTCAGAATGTGGGCTTAGTTGACGCAAGAGTCCGACATGAGTGCCACGGAGACCTCGCAAACTGCTGCCGAACGCTTGATCGAGCGCCTGGCCCACCCTGTCTTTCTCCTGATTGGAATTGGCTGCTGGTGGGCAATGGCTGGTAATGAGCTGGCGGTGCTGCCGGCACTGGCCTTGACCCTGCTCGGCGCCAGCCTGCTCGAGAGATTCTTTCCGGCGCGGCCGGATTGGAGGCAGTCAGGCGGTGAGAAGATTTGCCTCGCGGGGCTCTATTTGCTGACGTTCCTGTTGCTCGGCTTCATGTCCCAGGCCTACGGGTCCTTTCTTGTTCCGATGTTCGAGCCGTTGCGCGAAGCTTTTGGCGCCCGAATCTGGCCCCAGGGCTGGCCTCCGTTGATCCAGGCCCTGATGCTGTTCTTCATCTCCGATCTGATCTACTACTGGATTCATCGGGCAATTCATCGTTCGGCAGTGCTCTGGCGCCTCAGCGGACACGGGTTCCATCACGCCTTTCACAACCTGCATGCGCTCAACGTCAATGCCACGCATCCGTTCGAGATTTTCTTTCTGGCCCTGCCCATGGTGCTGCTGGCCGCATTGTTCGATGTCTCGTCGGTGGCCGTGAGTGCCGCTTTTGTGCTGCTGGTCTGCAACGCCACGCTTGCTCACGCGAATGTCAGCATGGACACGCCGCTGCTGGCCCGCTTCTTCACTCACAGCAACCATCACCGTCGCCATCACTCGATGCAGTTCGAGACCAGCAATACCAACTACGCGTGCAACGCCATCATCTGGGACCGGCTCTTCGGCACCTATTCACAGGCTCCGGTCGAGCAAACCGGCATCGGTCCGGTCCAGCCCAGGATCCGCGACATGTTCCTGTTGCCGTTTCGAGAGCCCGAGCAGGCCGATACGGTGGCAAGGCGTCGCCGAGAGTCGTCGATCGATGGAGGCGAAGTGCGCTGATCCGATCGGGATCATGCGCGGGATTCACGATCGCGTCGCGGCCGTGACGATGCCCGGCTCACGTGCTAGCTGATGAACCTCGGCCGCCTGGTCGACGGCGGCTCTGCGGCCAGCTGTTGCTGGCCGTCCATGGCATCTCCGCCTGAGCCTGCCTGGCGGCAGGCCCCCGTGTTGCCTATTCCTGCTCGAACCGGTCGTTGAAGATCTGGTCGGTCACATAGGTCATCTCGAAGGCACCGAGATCGAAATCTCCGTTGGCGGAAGTCGGAGGTTGCGTCAGCGATTCGCCACGATGCACGAAACCGCGCGCCGTGCCGTCGAGACCGGGATACTGCGGCGCGTTGAAATCATCGCAGTAATCGATCGCCGGCGAGGTTGGGCCGAGCCGGAGATTGCCGTTGGTCGCGTCGATGAATTCCGGATCGATCTGGCTGTAGGAGTTGGAGCTGTCGAACTCCAGGTCCCCCGTGGCCTGGTGCCCGATCACGCAATTGAGTACAGCGGTGATCTCGCCGTCGCCGGCCCGTTCGAAAACCTTGCCGCTGTCTTCCCAGATGATGCTGGAATAGATGTCGATTTCGGAATCACCCGAACCGGTCCGGACCACATTGCCGGCATCGTTGGCGGTAATGGTGCCCCAACCGAACGTCAGGTCCGCCAGATTGTTGGCCGTGATGACAGTATTCAGTCCGCTATTGCCGTGGATGGCAACGCCTTCGAAAACTGCTGTAACCGCGGCGGCCTCGGGCGGGTTGATGATATTGGAATCAAGAGCAATCAGCCTGTTGGCGCCACCACCGGCGTGATCGACGATTTCCGTTCGGTACATTTCAAGCTCGCCGCCACTGAATACATTCACGGCGATGGCCGTAGTACTGGCGCCGACCTGGTTGTTCTCCAGCTTGCTGCAGCGAGGATTGCCCGACGGTCCAGGCTCCTGGCAGGGCTCGTCCTGAAGGCGTCGCATCCGCACTCGCCCTTGCAGCGAGATCGCGATTCCGCCGCCACGAACGGCGGCAGAATTGTTCCTGATCACCGCATCGCCGAGGAAGAGATACGAACCATCATTGGCCACATACGCACCGCCGCCGATATTGGCTGAATTGGACAGGATTTCCGCAGCGCCGGTATCGACGCCGAAGCTACCGAAGGAGTCGCCACGAACCAGCATTTCACCACCATTGACCACGGCAATACCGCCGCCATTGCCGGCCGCATCGTTGTCGACGACGGATCCTGCAAGCGATACATCATATCCGGCGTAGAGGAAGACCCGCTTGCAGCCGTCAACGAAGATTCCGGCACCGTCCTGAGCCGAGTTCATGCGTATGGCGGTCGCTCCCAGCCGCGCCAGGGTTGCCGTATCGAGGACACTACCGAGGCTGCTGCAGGCCAGACCGCCGCCATGCCCGTCGCTGCTGTTGCCGCGCAGCTCGGAACTGTTGTCCATGGTCAGCATGGTTCCCGCGGCCGAACGGTCATCGTTGACGCGCAGATGGATGCCGCCGCCGCGCGTGCTGGAGTGGTTGTCGCGCACCACGACGTTGCGCAGTTCCACGTCGAGCACGCCGGGCTGGCCATTGATCAGCAGACCGCCGCCGCCGAAGCTGCCCGAGTTGTTGCCGTTGATGATCTCGACATTCTCGAGCACCACCCGCATGGTCGATCCGCTGAAGCTCGAGTTCATTTCGATGTAGAAGACCCGGCCGCTGGCGTCTGCGTCGAGCACGGTCCGCCCGGCCGACTGGGTCGAGCTGCAGTCGGGGAACCCCCCGCTGATGGTCAGCTCGCCGTCGAAATTGATGATGGTGTAGGTATCGCCAAGGTAGTCGCCGGTGTCGCTGACACGGATCGTGTCGCCGCTGTCGGCGTTGTTGATGGCGTCGTTCAGGCTGGCGTAATCGCAGGCAGCACCGGCGCCGACCGTGACGATTCCGCCACCGCGCGCAGAGCTGTCAATGGAAGGAAGCGATTCCTCCCTTTCGGCTTCCGGCCAGGTCGAGACCCGTTGCGGCGCAAGGGAACGATCTTGGTCTGACCGAATGGGCTCCGCCCAGGCCATCACCGGCAATAGCACGAGGCCGAGCAGAACGGCAAGGGCGGCCAGCGGCCGAGCGGACAACAGGGTGGATCGGGGTGAAGTAAAGATCATTGCAGCGGAGAATTCCTGAAAACCAGCCTGTTCTACGGCATCGACCCCGGAATCATGCCAATGCCCGTGGCAGATGCTGGCGCCGCCCGGCCCTGCGGGGGTCGCGATGTACGGGTTCAGCAGACCCGATTGCGGCCGGAAACCTGGTCCGATCGCAGCAGATCAGGGCCCCACGAAATCTTTCGATGCTGCCACCAGGCCCCGAACAGTCCAATCCTCAGACTGCGTGTCGTGCTGCCGGAACACTGCTGCAGATCGTGGGCGTACCGAATTCCCGCTGGATTCCCGTATCGGATGCCAGCGGTGGATGATCCGGCAGGGCCAGCCGGATCCGCGGAAAGGCTTGCCAGATGCGCACAGGCGGGTCATGAACGGAGGAATGACTGAAAAGTAAGGGAAAAATAAGGTTGCCGAAACGTATCCGATCCGCTTTTGACAGAGCGTGGGACCCATGTTCCGGATCGAGCGCGTGTCGTGTCAGACAGCAGCGCGGTTGAGTCTGGATATCTCACCCGCTTGTCGGTCAGGAGGCCAATGCATGCGAGTTCCTGGACTCACGATAGCCCTACTGGTTTCACTTTCTGCCAGCGCCGGTGATGAACGGGTCATTGACTGGTATTCGATCGACGGCGGCGGTACGCTGACTGCCAGCGGGGGACCCTGGGAGCTTCAGGGCACGCTTGGTCAGGCCGATGCCACTGCAGGCAATGAACTCAGCGGCGGGAGCCTGCAGCTTACCGGCGGTTTCTGGGGCTTGAGCGCCGAAGTGATCGACCAGATGTTTCGCGACCGATTCGAGGCCGTGACCATCGCTTTCAGCACTCACCTGGCAGCCACCTTTCAACACCCGCGCTGCACGACCTGCCACGCCGTGGCAGCCACGGATTTTCAGCGCGTCAACGATGACCCGCCCGGCGTGCTTCCGGCCGGTCATCCGGTCGTCAATGCTTCGACCGACTGCACCAGCTGCCATAGCGCTGCCATTCTGCCGCCTGAAGGAACGATTGACCCGGGCTGGCAATCCGCCCCGGCCGCGCTGGATTTTCGCGACAAGACCGACGCCGAACTGTGTGACATGGCCAGTCAGCCAGTCAGCGGCCACAGTCCACTCGAGCACATGTCCGAGGACAAGCTGGTGCTGTGGGCAGTGGGCGACGGTCGTCTGCCCTTTGGTGACACCCTGCCAACCGCACCCCCGAACGACATTGAGCAGTGGCGCGGCCTGATCCAGCAGTGGGTCGCCGCCGGCCTGCCCTGTGAATAGTCATTCTGCAACCGGGAGAAATCGCAATGTACGCATCTATCTCAACTAGTCGAACGCAACGCCGCGGCGCACGGCAGTGGTCTACCCTGCTTGGGCTGGTCACGATCCTGCTTTTCGCAATGCCGCTCAGGGCCGGCTTTCTGGACAACGAGATCCTCACCTACCAGGGACGGCTACTGGACAACAATGCGCCCGTCACCGGAACGGTCGACATGAATTTCGAACTGTGGACCAGCGAATCGGGTGGGAGCATGGTCACGTCGCATTCCATTTCTGGCGTCACCGTCTCCAGCGGGCTGTTCCAGGTCGATCTGCCTTTCGGCTCCCAACCTTACGAAGATGGCTTGTGGCTTGAGATCGAAGCCGACGGCACCACACTGACGCCACGTCAGCGGCTTGCTCCGGTGCCGCTGGCAATGCACGCCCTCAACAGTGGTGACGAATTCTGGCAACTGTCGGGAGGCGTGCCGGGATATGACGGAGCCGTGGGCATCGAAACGGATGAGGATGCCGATGCCCTTGTTGCAAGCAATCTGAGCGAATTCGGTACCGCAATCCGGGCCGAGGGTTCTACCGGCATATATGTTGATGGAGACAGTACTGGAGTCATTGCCAGTGGAGGCTCTCTCGGCGTATTCGGATCGTCAGGAGACACGGCGATCTGGGGCTATACGAACAACGCGGATGGGTTTGGAGGGCGCTTCGAAGGCGTGGAGGGCAGCAGCAGCTTTTTCGGTCATCCGGTAGGCATAATGGCTTCCGAAACGCAAGCGACTCATCCGCAAGCCACGCTGGAAATCAATGGGCCTGGCGTTGGTGGAAACAATCGCGCCCTTCAGGTGAGTGTGAACGACGACGAGAAACTGTTCGTCAGCGGGCTCGGCACATCGATTCTTCAACCCCTGTTTGTCGAAGGAACGGTCTCGATCGCCAGCTTTGCGACTGGTGGGGGGGTTGATGTTTGTCGTACCGGCAGCATTGGTTTCACCGGCACTCTGGCCGAGTGTTCCTCGAGCGCACGCTACAAGTCAGAGATCGCCACCCTGGAAAGCACCATGGCACTGGTCGAACGGCTGCGCCCGGTCAGCTTCCGCTGGACCGAGAGTGGCGGGGAGGATGTCGGTCTGGTCGCCGAAGAGGTTGCCGAGATCGATCCTCGGCTTGTGACCTACAACGGGAACGGCCAGGTGGAAGGGGTCAAGTACCGCCAGTTGAATGCCCTGCTGATCCGAGCATTGCAGGAGCAAGGTCGCGACATCGAACGAATGCGCGGAGAGGTCGAGACGTTGACGCACCAGCTTGAGCAGTCCGTCGACGCCGCGCAACGCAATCGGCAACTGTCCAGACGAATGGATCGGCTCGAGGCCGTGCTGCTCGACCGGCAGCAAACGGCTGGAAAGAACTGAACCATCATCTAAGCAACCGGGAACCGCAAGGGGACAAAGAGCCGGAAAAGCCGGGGCGCCGAAGGGTTTGATGCCTTCTTGAGGTGATTCGCGACCGCACAGGGGCGATCGTACAGTTCATGGGTGCTCCGAGCTCGACACCATGACTTCCGGCCCTTTCATCCTGGCGGATCTATCCCTACAGTATCCTGACAGGAAATCATGGCCGGCTCGGGGGGTGCTCCCGGTCGGTCGAAGATTCGCTACCTGGAGGATCCATCGGTCATGAAGACACTCCTGATCGCCATCTGCTGGTGCATCCTGTTCGTGCTCAGTTGGCCACTGGCGCTGCTGGTGTTGCTGCTCTGGCCGCTGATCTGGCTACTGTTGCTGCCGTTTCGTCTGATCGGCATTGCCTTCGAAGGCGTTTTCGCACTGCTGCGGGCGATTGTTCTGCTGCCGGCCAGACTGCTCGGATACCGTCACCCGAACGTTCATCGCTCCGGCAGGGGAAAGTGCGCCGTACGCAACGGCGGAACAGCATAGGCAATGCCGCGATGGTGGAGTCCGAAGGCCTCTGGCGGATCGTGTCACTACGGGTCTGCCAACTGCCGAGCCAATGGCCTTGACCATCCTCTTGCGCTCCGCGACGGTTGCCGATATCCCCTTGCTGAAGCGCTGGGACGGGTACGCGCATGTCCGCGCTGCGACCGGCGGCGATACCTGGGACTGGGAGCACGAGCTTTCCGGGCTGGCGCACACCGAGCACTTCATCGCGGAGCTCGATGGTCGCCCGGTCGGCTACATGCAGTGCATCGACCCGGCGCGGGAGCCGTCGCACTACTGGGGCGACATGCCCGACGGTCTGCGTGCACTCGACATCTGGATCGGTGAGCCCGAGGACCTCGGCCGCGGCTACGGCACCATGATGATGCTGGCGGCGATAGAATACTGCTTTTCCGATGCGACGGTCACCGGCATCGTCATCGATCCGCTGGCCACCAACACCCGGTCCCACCGCTTCTACGAACGCCTGGGCTTTCGCTTCCTCGAGCGACGTTCGTTCGGCGATGATGACTGTTTCGTCTATATTCTGGAACGACCATGACACCTGCGATCGAGACCTTTGCCCTGCGCAAGCACTTCGGAACCACGCGCGCCGTGGACGGCATCGACCTGGCCGTCCGCCGCGGGACGGTGTACGGCCTGTTGGGTCCGAATGGTGCCGGCAAGACCACGACCATCCGTCTGCTGACCACCCTGCTGCGTCCGGACGGGGGTGGAGCGCGTGTGCTCGGACACGATGTGGTGACCGAGGCGGCCGCGGTTCGCGCCAAGGTCTCGCTCACCGGCCAGTTCGCCTCGGTGGACGAGGAGATGACCGGGACTGAAAACATGGTGCTCGTCGCGCGCCTGATGGGCCTGTCGTGGCAGGACGCGCGCGCCCGGGCGCGGGAACTGCTGCGCGAGTTCGATCTGGAGGGAGCGGCCGGCCGTCTGGTCCGCACGTTCTCCGGCGGCATGCGTCGACGACTGGACATCGCGGCGAGTTTGATCGTGCCGACCGAGTTGATGGTGCTCGACGAACCGACGACGGGCCTCGACCCGCGCAGCCGCAACCAGGTCTGGGACATCGTGCGCGGCGTCGCCGCCAACGGCACCACGGTCTTGCTGACCACCCAGTACCTCGAGGAGGCGGACCGGCTGGCGGAGCGGCTTGCGGTCATCGACCACGGGCGTGTCATCGCCGAAGGGACCAGCCGGGAGCTCAAGACCTCGGTGGGTGGCAGCACCCTGCATCTGCGCATGGTGGAGCCGTCGCGTGCGGACCAGGCACGCCAGTTGATCGAGAAGGTGACCGGAGAGTCCGCACAGTCCGCCAATGATGAATCGACGTTCACCGTACCGGGCGTCGCCGCCGCCGATCTGCCGGAGCTGCTCAATGCATTTTCGACTGCCGGTCTGTCGGTCGCCGAGGTGTCGCTCACACCCCCCAGCCTCGATGAAGTGTTTCTCGCGCTGACCGGTCACCCGGCCGAGGAGGAGTCGGCATGACGCCACCGAGCGCTAGCGCTGCCGCATTCACGCTGGCCTGGCGGGCGGCGCTGAAGATCAAGCATGTACCGTTCCAGCTCTTCGATGTCACCGTGTTTCCCATCATGATGACGCTGATGTTCACTTTCCTGTTCGGGGGGGCATTGGCCGGCTCCATCGAAGCCTACGTACAGTACCTGCTGCCGGGCATCATCGTGCAGACCCTGGTGTTCGTGACGGTGTACACCGGCGTTGGCCTCAACGGCGACATCGCCAAGGGTATCTACGACCGCTTCCGTTCCATGCCGATCTGGCAGCCGGCACCCATCGTCGGTGCGCTGCTGGGCGATGTGCTGCGCTATTCCCTGGCGGCATTGGTGGTGATCATCGTCGGCCTGCTGCTGGGGTTCCGGCCCGAGGCCGGCCCGCTGGGTGTGATTGCGGCGGTGGCGCTGATGCTGGTATTCTGCTTCTCGCTGTCGTGGATGTGGATCATCGTCGGTATGAAGGTACACAGCCCGGAGTCGGTGATGACCACCAGCTTCCTGCTTCTGTTCCCCATGACCATGGTCAGCGACATCTTTGTCGACCCGGCGACCATGCCGGGCTGGTTGCAGGCCGTCGTCAGCGTCAATCCGGTAACTTTCCTCGCGCGCGCCTCGCGTGGACTGATGCACGGCGGCGTTGAATTCGCTGACGTCGCCTGGGTGCTGTTGGCTTCCGTGATCATCACCGCGGTGTTTGCGCCGATTGCCATGCGCATTTACCGGAGTGAACGCTGATGGAACCTCAGGGTCGTCACGGCCCGCAATACACCGGTGCGGTCTGCCTGCCTGAAGCCCTGAATTGGATCTGCGTTGGCGCCAGGGTCATGAATCAGAGGTCCCCAAGGGTCCGGGAGCTGCATGACTTCGATCAATACGTGCTGACGTTAGAAGGTGCATAGTTCGCTGATCTTCAGCTCGGGTGGTGCGTATGCTGCGCGTGGTGTTTGTCATGGCCATGGTAATCGGGATCATGGCCGCAATCGTTGCCGTTAGCTACATTCGAGACATTCGTGCTGCTCATGCCCGGATTGCGAGCGGCAGCCTGCTGGCGTACACGCCGTGCGGCGCAATCGAGTACGCGGTTGCCGGGGGAGGTTCACCGGTGCTTGTCGTGCATGGCTCAGGCGGCGGCTTCGACCAGGGCATGTCTCTTGGGCGGGACCTGGCCGATCGCGGTTTCCGGGTCATCTCGGTGTCCCGTTTCGGATACCTGCGCACGCCGCTGCCCAGGGATGCTTCGGCCGAGGCACAGGCCGATGCACACGCCTGCCTGCTTGACGCACTCGGCGTTCCCGCGGTCGCCGTGGTCGGCGCCTCTGCCGGCGCGCCATCGTCGCTCCAGTTCGCACTCCGTTATCCGAAACGCACCACGGCATTGGCGCTGCTGGTGCCGGCGATCTACGCACCACGCGCTCAGGGCGCCGCGCCGGTACACACGCCGCCCGGTCTCGAGTTCGTATTCGAACTGTCCTGAAATCGGACTTCCTCTTGTGGGTCGGTATCCGGATGGCCCGGCCCACGCTGCTGCGCACGATGTTTGCCACACCACCGGAGCTCGTTGCCGCCGCGGAAGAAGAATGATTGCGCGTGCAACGGATGTTCAACGACATCCTTCCGGTAAGCGCCAGACGTCGGGGACTGCTTAACGATGCGGCGGTGACCGGCAACGTGGCGCGCTATGCGCTGGAAGAGATATCGGCGCCGACCCTGGCGATCAGCTTTGAGGACGATTTGTTCGGTACGTTCGACGCAGCACGCCATGCGGCCGAACACATCCCCGGCGCACGCTTCATCGGATTTCCCGAAGGTGGTCATGTCTGGGTTGGCCACCATCGCCAGGTCATCGATGCAATCGAGTCGTTTCTGGCCGAACATGGGGAGGAGTCGTCGAGTGAATGGCAACCGATTGATGGAGTCGAATCTTGAGTGTCTGATCGGTGCGGGATGCTCGCGCCATCGGGTCACGACGCCCAGCCGTGGCGGCTTTCGGCGGCGGGCGAGGCGAAGCGGCAGGAAGGAGCGATCCGGGGCTCGTCAGTGCTGCTTCTGTTCATCGCGCAGCGCAATGATCAGGGCAACCGGGTCGATCTCGGACGCCGCTTCGAGCGCATGGTGCTGACCGTCACCTCATTCGGCATTGTGCATGCGCACGTCAACATGCGAGTCAAGGTCGAGCGGGTGCGCCGCAGGCTCGCGGACAACCTGGGCTGCATTGCGGCGCGCAACCGTTGCCGTCGTTCCGGCGCGGCAATTCCGGCGAATCACTGCGTGCCTCGAGGCGACCGCTGGCGGACATGATGCAGCGGATCGAGCGATGACGCCCTTTAGCCGCGAGCAGTTCTTTTTGCGTGTTCGGCGCCTGCAACATCGCGCTGTGGCCGTATGCGGCCGCTCTGTGGGTGCTTTCGGTCCTCTCGTTCGTACGCGTGCTGCAGGGCAGGGCCACCGGGCGTGCAGTCACGGCGTTGCTCGCCGTGTACTGGGCCTGGTTCGGGATCGCGTAACACTGGGCGTTCTTCGCGGCAATCAATCCTGGTATCACCAGGGCGAGCTGCAGCTCGTATGGCGAGGCCAGATCACTGCCCTTGTCCCATCGATGGCCGGCCTGGAGCCTTTCTCCGGCCCGCGCTGAAGCCCTGAATGCAATCTTCCCTGGCGCCGGATTGATGGTCATCAGCGGGTCGTTGAAGTTCTCCCGGCCTGGACCAGGTCGGTCCGTCGCTGTGGCCGCGGCAGCGGGGCCGGTGTATGATCCCGGGTCAGGGCCTGGGCAGGCTTTTCCCGCAGCCGGGCACCCATCGCCACGTAGTCGCTGAACAGGAGATCGGGTCATGCGAAAGGTTCGCGCACTCTTCCCCATCACCGCCGTGGCCACTGTGTTCTGGATGGCGACGGCCATGTCCGGGGACAAAGGGCCTGTCAACGCGGACTCCGCGATTTCCATGCACATGGCGGGTGACCCGGATCTGATCTTCGAAGATCGTTTCGAAGTGCTCGCCACTCCGATCGAGACCTGTGCCGATGGCGCTCAGTGCCTGATCGACTGTGGCAGCTTCAGCAACGTCTGTGTCGACGATTGCACGGCCAGTCTGGCGACCGATGAGGAAGATGCACTGATGGATCTGCAGTTCTGTGCCATCCAGGCCTGTTTCTACCTGGGTCAGTGCACGATCAGCGATTTCAATGCACCGGAATGCGTGCAATGCCGACTCGACGTCAACGTCGATCCAGGGGGCTTTGGCTGCGCTGCGGAGGGGATGGCGTGTGGAATATGACCCGTGTTCCGGACTGGATTCCGGGATTCTGAGTCAGCGGCGGTCTGCTGAACGGCTCTCGATGTATCCTGTATTCTGACCGTCTCGAAGTGGCACTTGCAGAGGAGGTTTTATGAAGAGCATGAAATACATTGGCCTGACGGCCTTGGGTCTGTCCGCGGCGGCTACTGCTGACACAGAGAGCTGGAGTGGCTGCTTCGTCGGCTTGCACGCAGGGTTGGCACAGGTTGAGAGCAGCTTCACGGGAACGTACTTCGCTGGCGGAGCCATCGATGATGATCTCGGTTCGGTGGAAGGTGACGACGAGTTTCTTGGTGCCCAGGCAGGCTGCCGGCTGCAATTGGGCGATCACTGGGTGCTGGGGCTGCGTATTGACGGCAGCAGGACAGAGACCAATGCCCGGCACTTGTATATCAATGGGACCGGACCGACGAATTTCGTATCCTATGAGTCCGAAGATCTTGCAACCTTGACGAGTCAGCTGGGCTTCCTGATCAACGAGCGTTCCCTGATCTACCTGAACCTGGGTTATGGCCGGATCGACATGCTGGTCGAAGACACCGATCCCGACTACCTGGAGCCGATCTATTTTCAGCGCAAGGATCGATTGAGCGATCTGATGGTGGGCGTCGGCTTCGAGTACCGTTTCAATGATCGCTGGTCCGCCTTTGGCGAATACAACCGAATCGACTTCGGCACCGAGCGAGATGCGCCGCTAACCGATCTGTCGACTTGGGATATCAATGATTACACTGCGGATATCGGCCACGAAATGGACTTCTTCAAACTGGGTGTCAATTTCAGTTTCTTCTGACTCGGTAGATGCTGTGGACGGTCACTGGACAGTTTCACATGTCCAGCAACCAGAGCATCGGGCTACCCGCAGGAGGCGAGTGACGGATCAGGACGTGCCCTGATCCGGAAGGGCTGCGACCTCATCAACTCGGAAAGCACTGTGAGGCCAACTCCGGGTGGTCACTGAACATCTGTGTAAGGGCATCATTTATTGCACTATCCGGGTCAGCCTGCTCCGAACCATACCCGGTTTTACCAGACACGTCTTCTTCGGCCTCTGCGCTGTACTTCCAGTCCAGTTTCTCGAGGCAACCACAAAGCTCGAGGTTGACATTGCATTCGCCAACCGGAACCAGGGGTTCTTCCTTGCAGTTGCAGGCTGCGATGGTCGAAGTGCTGGCGAGCGAGAGAAGAAGAGCCAGCAGGGCATACCAGGCCAGGCCGGGCCTGGTGGAAACGGATTCCGGGTTCTCTAGGTTCAGCATGGCATGTCCTGACGGTTGTCCTTGGGAGAAATTCGATAGCCTGTCAGAACGCGGCGGCTGATAGTCCGGAATGCGTTCATTGAAAGTCAGCCCGATGCACCAGTATTCGAAGACACCCAACCCTCTGGCCGGCCTGCTACTGTTGGCCGCCGCCGGCTCTGTCAGCGCGGCCAGCTGCGGCGGCGACTTCTGCATCCACTGGTACAGCATCGACTCGGGTGGCGTGATGGTGTCGGAGTCAGCCGATCAGCAGTGGATGGTCGCGGGCACCATCGGGCAGTGGGATGCCAGTGCAGCCCGCGAACTCGTCGGCGGAAGCTGGCGACTGACCGGCGGCTTCTGGGGCATGAATGCACAGGTCTCCGCAGAGATCTTTCTGAGCGATCTCACCCAGATCTACACGGGTGATCCGCTGGGCGTCACCGTCGTGACCGATCCTGCAGGCCTTTCCTTTGAAGTCACCTACGACGGTTCGAGCGACGCGCCGACCCATGCCGGCAGCTATGCCGTGGAGGCGAGCATCATCGAGCCCTACCATCAGGGGGCGGCCAGCGCCACGCTGACGATTGATCCGGCCGCGGCCACGCTGACCCTGGAAGATCTGGACCAGATCTGGAACGGCGACCCCAGGCCGGTGACGGTCACACCGGATCCGGCTGGTGTAAGCCACAGTGTGAGTTACGATGGCGCCAGCCAGCCAGCCGCCGAGCGACGTGGGCGAGTACAGCGTAGTTGCCACCATCACCGACGACAATTACGCGGGCGATGACGCCGCCGGTACGCTGGTCATCAGTCAGGTTCAATCGGAGACCGGCATCGATGGCATCAATCCACCGGATGGCCAGACGGTGGGCGAGAGCTACACCGTGACGGTGACGATCGTCGGCAGCGGCCCGACCGGCACAGTGCATGTCGAGGACAGCACCGGCGGCTCCTGCCAGATCACGCTGCCCGGGAACAGTTGTCAGATGGCCTCCGCCACGTCGGGATCGAAGACGATCGTGGCCACCTATTCCGGTGACGACAGTCACACTGGCAGCAGTGATACGACCAACTACGAGATTGCCCAGACCGAATCGCAGACCGAGATTGTCTCGATCGAACCTGCCGACGAGCAGGTCGTCAACGAGCCATACACGGTCACGGTCAATGTCGATGGGTTCGATGCAAGCGGCACGGTCGATGTCGATGACGGCAAGGGCGCCAGTTGCCAGGTCACACTGCCCGATGACAGTTGCCCGCTGACCTCGACCACAGTCGGTGCCCGGATCATCACTGCAAGCTACAGCGGTGATGTTGACAACATGGGCAGCAGCGATCAGATCGATTACGAAATCGCCTCCGATGGGCCAGCTTCGCTGGTGCTTGTCGCCAGCCCCAGTCATGCGGTGGCCGGCGAGCCCATTTCGCCGGGGCTTTCGGTGCAGGTGGTCGACAGCCAGGGCAACCTGATCGAGGACGACGACAGCACCGTGGTCATGGTCTCGGTCGAGGCTGGGCCATCCGGCGCGACCCTGTCGGGAACTACCGAGCGGACGGTCCAGTCAGGCGAAGCCCATTTCGCGGATCTGAGCATCGATCTTGCGGGGCAGGGCTATCAACTGATCGTTTCGGACGATGACGGCGTTCTGGAAACGGCCGTGACTGCGCCGTTCGATGTGCTCGAACCGGGCATTCTCCAGGACCGGTTCGAGAAGCGCGTGGAGTAGCGACGAGGCCGTCGGGATCATCGGCGGAGAATCCCCTTTCGATCGATTAATCTGCGAGGCAGCGCGCGTGGTCCATTCCGATCGGCATGGAGGTTGATTGCCTGCTTTCTCCCGGGTCTGACGAAGCATTCGCGGCACGGGATCACTCAGATCGGCTGATGGAAAGTTCGAGTCGCTCATCCATCACCAGTGCAGCCCATTTGTCGTCAGAACGCGGAGTTGGTATCTTGCAGCCTGGCCTGGCGGAATCGACACGGGGGCGGCATGAACTCGACAGAACCGATGCAACAACACGACGCCAGCGATCTGGATCGCGTGGCCGTTACGCTGTCGGCGATTTCCTACCTGGCGGTCAACGCCAGTCACGAAGACCGCTTCCGTGCCATGGCCGAGGCGCTCAAGATCGAGCAGTTGCCCACGGGCCGGCGGTGGGGACTCGTGTGGGGTCCGCACGAGCGCCAGCAGACGCTGGCCTTCATTGCGCAGGGACCGGTCGTTTCCGGCCGCCGCCAGTACGCGGTTGTGCTTCGGGGGACGGTCGATTCGATCTACAACTTCTTTTTCGACCTGGACGTATGGGGACAGTCCGCCATTCCGTGGCACGACCCGAAGCTGCCCGGGGCCAGGCTGGCCGACGGCACCATCGATGCCTGGGAAGACCTCTGCCAGCTCTCGCAAAGCCCCGGCGGCCGCAAACAGACGCTGGTCGATTTCCTGCGCAAGGTCGATGTCGGCTCGCAGGTCATCGTCACCGGCCACAGCCTGGGCGGCAACCTGGCCGCGGCCGTCGCCGATTGGCTGCGCGTGGAGTTGAATGAGCCCAAGCCGCACGTGACCATCAAGCCGATCACCTTCGCTGCCCCGACTTCCGGCAACGCTGCCTTCGCCAACCCCTACGCCTCGCTGTTCCCGGGCAGCAAGCGCTTTGTCAACGACTACGACGTGGTTCCGAAAGCATGGGCCTACGATGACCTCGAAAGCATCAAGGCCCTCTACCCCGGCTTCGGTGCGCCGAAGTGCGACCACATCAACGGCTGCGTGGAGCTGATGGACGCAGCCCAGGATTTCGTCGGACACGAATACACCCAGCCCGGTAACGAGCGGGTCCTCAACAGCCGTCTGTACAGCGAATCGGGTGCACTGGAATTCTACGACGAGGCCCTGGCCCAGCACAGCTGCCTGTTGTACATGTATCTGCTGGGAATACCGGTGTCGGCGATTCGGGCGCTGTATCCGAGCGAGAACTGGATGCCGCCGCCAGGGCTGGATTTGGCGTAGCGGCGAAGTCGTCGCGAACTGGTGTGTCGTGCGACTCAGCCGAGAGGAAGAAATTGACACACACGCCGTAAGATGTTCCATCGATTTCGGCAGGAGGGTCGAATGGTGCGCAGGTCGTGCTACCGGGGCAGTCGTTATCATCGGCACAGTACTGCATGCACTGTGGCCCCGCACCGGCATCGAAACACCCCAGACCTGCCTGGCAGTCGCTGAAATCATTGCATGCGCTGCCCGACGAGCCGGGGCCGACCGGAGCCCGGCAATGTGTGAAGGCCTGCATCTCGCCATCCGGCTGCCGAAAGACCTGGCAGCTTGTCCCGACGGTGCAACCGTCGCTGGTGACCGGGTCGCAGGACAGACTGCAGAACTCGGCAACGGGTTCGGGATCGCCAACTTGCTGAAACACGGGCAGGCTGCACAATGAGCCGCTGCCGCCGGTACAGACTGCGTCGGAGTCGCAGGCACGCAGGCAGCGCTTGACCACTTCTCCCTGATCGTTGCCGACCCCGATACAGGACAAGCCGGGTGAGCAGCGGCTATCCGCCGAACATGCCTCCCCTTCGCCCTCGATGCCTTCGGTGAGGCATTGCCGCGTTCCATCCTCCAGGTAGCAGCCAAAGCCGTCCTTGCATCCGCACTGCGGGTTGGTCAAGCTGCACGGGGATACCGGACAGATGCTGATGCACAGGGAATTGAGCGGCGGCGATGCTTCCTGGTCGAATCGATCGCTGAAGTGAACACAGTCCAGCACGCCATCGGCAATGACTTGGGTGGGGATCAGAGATGCCAGAAGAATTGATGAAAGAACAGCTCTGAAGGGCATGCTGATCGCACCAGTAATTATCAACTCCCCAAACCATCCGCGAACGAGTCCAGTCCCGCCGCAGACGTTCTTCGACTTGTCATGAATCATTTGAAACCCAAACCGGATCGACTCATGTTATGAACACGACAAGCGCGAACAATGCCCGCCATCGCGGCGGAAAACCAGCTTGGAGAGCCAGCCGAGGATCTAGAAAATGATCCGGGAAGTAAAGCCGGCACGTTCACGGAAATCCACGGTGCTCCGAGCTCTTGCCGGATCAATAATGACGACCCAAGGCCTCGCTCATGCCTCCTTGCGATGGCGCATCAGCGGCCGGGCTCCGTATGTCGCCCAGCGCCAGAGATACTCGAGCGGTCCGAAGCGAAAGGTCCGAAACCAGAAGTGGGCGAGAAGTGTGAAGGCAACGAACACGCCGATCGCGATCAGAAATCCGATCACGGGACCGAGTATTCCGAGCTGATTCATGCCGAAGGGGAAGTAGAGCAGGGTGAACAGGGCGCCGTGGCCAACGTAGGCGGTCAGCGCGATGCGGCCGACCGGTGCGAACAGGCCGGCCAGGCTGCGCCAGCGCACGGAGTGAAACAGCAGCAGGCCCATCGCGTACCCGATTGCGAGCACCGGAGCGCCGATCAGGTGCAATACCCGTTCCAACCACATCGGCAGGGGCAGAACGGCCATGTAGATGGCCACGGAGACCGCTTCGAGCGCAATGCCGGCAAGCATCACCCAGGGAAACAGCCGGCGAAGGAGGGGGAGTTGGCGCGCGGACTGCTGCACCAGGCCCTTGCGGATGATCCAGGCGCCCAGCAGGAAGCGCCCGAAGATGTAGGCCGCCCAGCCCAGCACCATGCCGTTGAGGATGTTGCTGGTCAGGTGCGCGTCGGCATGGGCCGCGACCCAGTGCAGGTACCCGCCGTGCTCGAAAGCCGCCTGCGTGCGCGTGTCGTAGTAATCGGCCGACAGTCCGAGTGCATGGAGCACGTGATTGGCGAGCGGGTCGCCCAGCAGCGCGAGGAACAGGCCGAGCATCAGCATCCACCGGGCAGCAAGCCCGCGCAGCATGAACAGCAACAGTCCGAGCAGTGCATACTCGTGCAGCACGTCGCCGGGGAAGATCAGGAAAAGGTTGGCCAGCCCCAGCAGCAGCAACGCCAGCAGCCGGCGAACGTAGATGCGTTCGAAGTCGCGGCCGCTGGCGCGAAGCCGATCGAGCATGAGCCAGAAACCCATGCCGAACAGGGTTGCGAATAGCGTGTTGGCCTTGTCGTAGAAGAAGATGTCCGTGACGAACAGCGCCAGAAAGTGCCAGGGTTCGGCCTGCCAGGCCTCGGCGGTTGCGGTATCGAGCGGCAGCGTGTAGAAGGCGGCACCGACGAAATGCACGATGAAAACACCCAACAGGGCGAAGCCGCGCAGGACGTCGAGTTCGCCGAGGCGCTTCTGGCTGTCGATAGGCGCAATCGAGATCAAGGGGCTATACGCGCCGCCAGGGCTTGGCTCAATGGTTCACAGGAACTGATCGCGCACACGCGGGCTGTCGTCCGATTTCATTCAGGCTTTCGATGAATGATAGTGCATGGGGAAGGGCCTGGATACGGCGAATCAGCGGATGGCTGAAGTGGTGCGGACTGTGCCTGCGATGGTGCAGCGTGTCGTGTAACGGCGAGACCGGAGGAATCGGCATTGCTGCAATTCCGGTACGCATTTCCCGGTGGTTGGCGACAAGCCCCTGGTCAGTCCGTGGAGCCGTCTGCCAATTCACGCAGTGCATCCCGGGCCGGCTCGAAACCCTCGTCGGCCTGCAGGGCCTGCCGATAGTCCTGGCCTGCACGGTCCGCTTGCCCTTGCAGCTCGTGCAAGTTGCCCAGCCGCCACCAGCCGGCAGCATGGGAGGGCTCGCCAGGCCACACCGGCAGCTTCAGAAAGTGCTCATAGGCGCTGACTCCCTCTTCCAGATTTTGTTCCGAGAAGATGGCTGTCCGTCCCAGCTGATACCAGGCCGCGGCATGGGCGGGCTCGTTCGCCACCAGATGTTGAAAGGCCGTTCTGGCCTGTTCGTGCTGGCCGGCAGTCTGGTACAGCAAGCCGAGAGTGAAGCGATACCCGGCATTCTCTGGCGCCTGCGCCACGGCGGTTTCCATCAGGCGGATGGCTTCTTCGGAGTCGTCACTGAGCATGGCTTCCAGCGCCAGCGCAAGATCCTGCGAGAACCGGCGAACGGTCCGCACCTGTTCGCGCGCGCGATCCATGCCGCCGCCAGCGATTCGTGGCGCCATCCGGTAGTAGATGGTCAGCCCCGTATGGGCGTCGGGGTGCTCCGGGGCGACAGCGAGTGCGGCCGCGTAAGCATCCCGGATGCGCCTGGCCAGTCGCATCTTTCCGAAGGCGGAGACATCGTTCATGCTGCGGCTCAGCAACTCGGCCAGGGCAATCTGTGCCTCGGCATCCCCGGGAGCCTTCTCGACGGCCGCCTCCAGAAGTTGCCGGGCCTTTGCCCGATCGCCATCCACCTCGCTCAACCAGGCCTGCCAACGCAGGCGAGTGGCATCGGGCAGCGATGGGCTGTCGGCAAGGAATGATCGGATGCCGTCAAGGTCGCGATCCCTTTTCAGGCGCTCCAGTTGGAGACTTTCAGCCTGCGCAGTGCCTGCCGGCACGCAGGCCATGAACCACAACAATGGGACGATAGACAGAACGATCCGGTTCATGGCAGGGATTCCAGTCAGCTGGCTACATAGTAGGCCGAAAACAGCCCCACGTTGATCATGGCATGCGAGCACACCGCCCAGGCCAGCCCCCGGGTTTCGATGACGCTCTTGGCGAACAGCACCGAACCCACGCCGAGCATCACGGCGGCGGGCAGCGAAGCCAGACTTTCGAAACTGGCGTTGTAGTGATGCAGCCCGAACAGCAGGCCCACCATCCAGATCCCCCAGGCCACTCCCAGTGCGTTGACCGAGGCTCCCTGCATCATTCCGCGGAACAGGAATTCTTCAGCAAAGGCATTGGCCAGCGCCATGAGCAGCAGCGGAACCGCCAGGGCGAGAAGCCGCCCGCTGTGCCAGGGTCCGAAGTCAACCTGGTACTGCATCCATACGAACACGGGTAGTGCCACGAATAGGGCGAAGCCCGCAAGTATTGTGGACCATGGCCGGGGGCGGTCCTTGCGGCCCAGCCGGGTGAGCGGCGACCACCGGCCAATGCCCAGATGGAAGAGGGAGCGGTCCGAAAAGACCAGCCGGTAGACCAGCCACATGGGCAGGGCAGTGGCGGTCACATAGGTGAGCCGGGACAGGATGAAACCGCTGGCGGTGGCATTGAGACCGGGCAATCCTCGGCCCGGATCCAGCCATTGATGGGCCATTCCACTGAGCAGGTTGCCGATCAGATAGGCACCAAGCATCAGTGAAAGTCGGGCCAGGGCCGGTCTCCGGGACCACAGCAGCGCGGATGTGGCCAACAGTCCTGCCAGGCCAAGGGAGAACATCACCGGTCCGGGCACGCCCCCGAAGGCTGTCGGCCAGGCTCGCCCGAGATGGGCGCCGGAGATGCCGGTAAAGCCAAGCCAGGTGAGCAGCATCAGCAGGCATGCGGCGAGCCGGTTGCTGCGCTGGCTGGCACTCTCGAGGCCGGCGGAGAGCATGGAGAGCATGCCCTCGGCGGCCAGGCCGGCTGGCTCGGGCCGGCTTGCGGATGGAGTCTTGAGGTAAGTCACTTGCTGTCCCCTTCGGTATCAAGCAGGTCCCTTGAGCCTATGGTGGCTGAGGCGGCGGATGTAGTGACGAAAGTCATCTTCAACTTTTCATTGCCTGCCCATGCCGGTATGCTGAAAGCTGCACAGGGACCATTCATGGTGTGCTCGGAGCCCTTCGGTCGGCCTGCGCACCCAACGGGCCGGCATTGGTTCCGGCCTTCGAGCAAGCGAGGGATGACATGGATATCGGCGTCTGGATCAGCCTGATTGGCTACTTTGTACTCATGATCGCCATCGGCGTTTATGCGATGCGCACTTCCACGTCTTCGGCCGAGGACTACATGCTGGGCGGGCGCTCGCTGAGCCCGAAGGTGGCCGCCCTGTCGGCGGGTGCCTCGGACATGAGCGGCTGGTTGTTGCTGGGCCTGCCCGGCGCGCTGTTCGCTTCCGGCCTGGGGGCGGCCTGGATCGGCATCGGGCTGCTGGTCGGCGCCTTTCTGAACTGGGTTTTCGTGGCGCCGCGCCTGCGCGAGCAGACGGTTCACTACGGCAACGCCATCACCATTCCGTCATTCCTTGCCAACCGGTTTCCGACCCAGGCGCTCTCCCTGCGTACCGTGTCCGCAGTCGTGATCGTGATTTTCTTCGCGGTCTACACCGCCTCGGGCCTGGTGGCCGGCGGCAAACTGTTCGAGAGTGCGTTCTCGGGCATCTTCAGTTTTGGCGGGCTGAGTGATTATTCCGCAGGTATTGCCATCACGCTGGGCGTGGTGTTGATCTACACCGTTGTCGGTGGCTTTCTGGCGGTGAGCATGACCGACTTCGTGCAGGGCTGCATCATGATGCTGGCGCTGGTCATCATGCCGGCGGTGGTGCTGTTCGGAGAAGGCGGCGGCGGCTTCGTGCAAGCCTCGCAGACCTTGAACGAGGTCGATCCCTCGTTGCTGACCTGGACCGAAGGCCTGACCTTCATCGGCTGGCTATCGGCGGTTACCTGGGGGCTTGGCTACTTCGGCCAGCCGCACATCATCGTCCGTTTCATGGCGATTCGCAGCCTGGAGGATGTGCCGACAGCGCGCAACATCGGCATGGGCTGGATGGCGGTTTCGCTGATCGGTGCCATCTCGCTGGGCATCTTCGGCCGGGCCTACGCCGTACGCAATGGCATGACGATCGAGGATCCAGAAACCATCTTCATCATTCTGTCCGACCTGCTGTTCCACCCGCTGGTAACCGGCTTTCTCTACGCTGCACTGCTTGCGGCAGTAATGAGCACGGTGTCGAGCCAGTTGCTGGTGTCATCCTCTTCGCTGACCGAAGACTTCTACCGCCTGTTCCTGCGCAAGGAGGCGACCGAAGGCGAGAGCGTCATGGTCGGCCGCATTTGCGTCGTTGTCGTCGGCCTGGTGGCGCTGTGGATCGCCTCCGACCCGGATTCACAGGTGCTGGCGCTGGTCAGCAATGCCTGGGCCGGTTTCGGTTCTGCCTTCGGTCCGCTGATCATCCTGTCGCTGATGTGGCCACGCACCAACGGTGCAGGCGCGATTGCCGGCATGATTGTCGGTGCGGTGACGGTCATAGTCTGGATCTCGATGGGCTGGAACGCTTCATTCATGGGCGGCCCCGGGGTGTACGAGATCATCCCCGGCTTTGTCCTCGCCTGGATTGCCATCGTGGTGGTGAGCCTGATGACCAGGGATGCCAAGGAGTATCAGCACATCGAAAGATGACTTCGTTGAATGGCGTTGCGGTAGCGAATGCTCGAGCTCCTGCCACGGCGCTACTCGGGTTCGAAGTGATCGGCAAGGGTGGTGTTGCCCCGTGCGAATTCCACAATACTTTGTCCGATATCATTGTTGCCATCGATATCGGTGCGATGAGCCCCGATGATCAGATCGTCGGTGCCGTCAGCGTTGAGAACTCCGGCGGCCGGCTCTGCTTGCGCGGCATGTGCCGCAGCAGCCGTGAACGTCGTTGGTGGATGTCGGTCGATCCGCGCAGAGCAGCGAGCCCGTACCGGACCAACGTGATACCGTCAATTGGTGCCGGAGCAGGTTGAAGTCTCCGGCTGACCGGGCGGGGTCACAAGATCACGCAGAACACCCGCCGGCTGCCGAGCCGGCGGGCAGGAACCCCGGGAAGGTCCGTTCGGTACGGGGTCAATCGCTGCGCTCGGGTACCAGTTCGTCATCATCGGAGATGATGATCTCGACCCGCCGATTGAGCTGGCGCCCGGCCTGGGTGTCATTGGTAGCGACCGGGTAGTCCAGTCCGTAGCCGCGTGTGCGAATGCGATCTTCGTTCACTCCGCGCTGGACCAGGGCATTGCGAACCGATTCGGCACGCCGCTGTGACAGACCCAGATTGTAGTCCCGCGCACCGGTCGAATCGGTAAACCCCTCGACCAGCACCTGCCGGTCCTCGTACTCCAGGAGGAAGTCCGCGACCCGATCGATCGTGCGTTTCGCGCCTTCTCGCAGTTCATGCTTGTCGAGATCGAAGAGCACATCGCTGCCAAGGGTCAAAACAAGGCCACGATCGGTAGGCCGTGCTTGCAGTTCGGAAATCTGCTCCTGGAGTCGGTCGGCCTGCTCGCGCATGCGACGTGCCTCCTCCTCGAGCTCCTGCGCCCGTTGTTCGGCGGCCAGGCGCTGTTGGCGTTCCATTTCGGCTTGGTGCTGTGCCATCGCGCGCTGTTGGGCCGCCTCCTGGCGCTCCATATCGGATCGGCGAGCTGCCTGTTCGGCCCTGGCTCGCCGGACCGCCTCGGCCATGCGCTCTGCCTCGGCACGTGCGGCCTGGGCCTCGGCGCTGGATCGTTCGGACTCCAGCCGCTGAGCTTCCCGTTCTGCCCGGGCAGCACGGGCTTGCAGCTGCAACACTTCACGTTGGTTGCGGAGCTCGTCGACGCGAGCTTCCAGTCGACTCAGTTCGGCCGACTCGCGTGCAATGCCGACCTGGGTTGTTGTCAACTGGGCCAGGTGCAGCACGTCCGGGCGATCGGCGCCATCGCGCCAGCTCTGCCGGGCTCGTTCGAGCAGTGATTCGGCCTCCCTCATTTCGCCGGGTGCATAGCGGCGCACCACTGGATCCGAAACAAGTGATTCCACCTCGGCTTCGGCTTGTTCCAGTTCAGGGACGGGCTGTGGTGTGGTCGCGCAAGCGGCCAGCAAGCCGGCTGCCGTCAGCGACACGAGGAGGAACTTCAACTCGAAGTATTTCATGACGAACCTCCTTGCGCACGGGCAATCTCCTCGCGCAACGCCTCGACGGTTTCCTCGAGCTCCTGCACCTGGCGGCGGCTTCTCTCCGAGCGAGCCTTGCGGTCAGCCAGTCGGGCCATCTTCTCGGCTTCCAGCGCCAGCTGGCGGGCAATCCCGTTCTCGTTCTGTTCGACCGCACGCTCTGCCTCGGCCAGGTGATCGCGTGCCTGCTGCAGCTCCTGTGGTGCGCTATCGCGCGCACCCATCTCGACCGCATAGTCGATTGCGTTACGCGCAACGGCAAGCTGATCGTCGGGAACAGGTGGCTGAGAGGCGCAGGCACCGAGCAACAGCGCCAGCAAAGCGAGCAGTCCAGCATTCAGTACTCTATCCATGGGTTCTCTCCCGGTTTGGTCCAGAGCCGGTCCCCCCGGGAAAACTCCGGCTCCTTCACTGTACTGCCACGCAAGGCAGTTTGCACGTTTCACATCCCATGCGTAGCTTTTTTTGTGATATGCATCACTCGATTGGCAGATCCACGGCATGAAGAGCTCCCCACTGGGCCGGCTCAGAGCGGCCGCCATGGCAGGTATGGTGAACTTCCTGGCGTTTCCCCTCTACGGTGGCGATGAACGGATCGGGAGCGAGAGCAGGCGGAGCGCCACCCTGACGCACCGCCCGACCCGGCGGGTCATTCCCCTTCGAATCGGTCGCTGAATACCGGATCCGGAAGATTCTCGAGCACCCGGATCAGCAGCTTGCTGGTCGAGACTCCGCCGTTGCCGTCGGTGATGGTGTAATTGAACTCGTCCAGACCGCTGAATCCGGGATTGGGTGTATAGGTGAAACTGCCGCCGGCAGTTACTCCACTCACCATGCCGTTTGACGGTGATACGAAAGAAATCCAGCTGATCGGATCTCCGTCCCGGTCGATGTCGTTGAGCAGGTGGCCGGGTGCCGTGACCTGGAGCGAAGTGTCCTTACGGACCATGAATACGTCCGGGACGGCAATCGGGGCGCGATTCTGTTCGTCCAGCACCCGCATCAGCATCTTGCTGGTGTCGGTGCCAGAGTTGCCGTCGGAGATCGTGTAGTTGATTGCTTCCAGGCCGCTGAAGCCCGGGTCGGGCGTGAACGTGAAGGCACCGTCGGTCGCCGTCCCGCTCATCGACCCGTTGGATGGGGTGGAGAAAGAGACCCAGGAGATCGAATCTCCGTCGGGATCGAAATCGTTTGCCAGGTGGCCGGGCGCTTCGACCACCAAGGGTTCGTCCTGAGGCATCGTGAAAACGTCCGGCACGGCTACCGGCAGGGTCCCTCCCGGCGGTGGCAGAACTCGAACCAGCAGTCTGCTCGTGGCGAATGCGCCGTTGCCATCCGTGATGGTGTATTCGAATTCTTCCAGGCCGCTGAAGCCTGTGTCGGGCGTGTACGTGAATCCCCCGCCGGTCGTGGTCCCGCTCACCGATCCGTTCGACGGCGTGGTGTAGGAAACCCAGCTGATCGTGTCCCCATCGCGGTCGAAGTCATTGATCAGGTGCCCCGGGGGCATCACCACGAGCGGTGTGTTCCGTGGCGTCGTGAATACGTCTGGCACCGCCATCGGGGCCCGGTTCTGATCGTCCAGCACCAGGACAAGCATCTTGCTGGTGTCGATGCCACCATTGCCATCCGTGATCGTGTAGTCGATTTCCTCCAGGCCACTGAAGCCAGGGTCGGGCGTATAAGTGAAGGCACCGTCGGTTGTGGTCCCGGTCAACGATCCGTTCGGCGGTGACGAGAAAGAAAGCCAGCTCACCGGATCCCCGTCGGGATCGAAATCATTGTGCAGGTGACCCGGAGCCGAAACGACCAGCGGGGTGTCCTTCGGTACCGTGTAGACGTCCGGCACCGCCTCCGGCGCCTGGTTTGCCCCGGAAAGGCTGATGTCGACGCGGGGACGGTGCTGTCTTGCGCCGCGCTCGCCAGTAACCGGGATGACATGATCGTTTCCGATTCGACCATCCGGTGCCACCACCAGGGTGAGATTCCGGAGGACTGGCGAGGTGGGCAGTGCGGGAGCGTCGGTCGGCTCGGGCGACTGATCGAGTTCCGCCCGAGCCGAATTCCACGCGTGCACGCTCAGGATGGCTGCCAGACCGAAGAGGGACATCCTGTTCATCGCACGCCGGGACTCCGCTGAAGCGCTTGTTCGGCGAGTCTATACGGAGCTCTCGACAAAATCCAGAAAGCGTTGCGTGCCGCGCCGCCAGCGGCATCAGGGTCCGGAGTGCATGAGCACCCGGCAGAGAAGGGGCTGTGGCCCACTATTCTTTCATCTTCTCCCTGCGGGCCAGTTCCCGTTCGGATGGATTGTCCAGGGCGAAGGAGCCGGTCTCGACTTCTCCCGCCGGCTCGTAGGTCGCCATGGCGATACCGCGGGGAGAAAGACGATGCTCGACCAGGCGAAACGTCGCGGCTGGCGTGCCGTTGCCGAACAATCGCTTGCCTTTGCCGAGGATCAGGGGTGCGACCATCAGCACCAGCCGATCGATCAGCCCCCGCGCCAGTAGCTGGGGATAAAGCGAGGCGCTTCCCTGGATGACCAGATTGGGTCCGTCCTCGTCTTTCAGGGTCGCGACGGCGTCGATGTCGGGCAGGCGGTGGCTGCCTCGCCACTCCAGCGGCGCTTCCGAGCTGGTCAGCACGTACTTGGTAATGCGCGCAAACTTCGCGGCGATCGGATCCTCGGCCGGGTCGATGAAGGGCCAGTGGGCGGCGAATATGTCGTAGGTTCGCCGACCCAGCAGCAGATCGAAGGGCTCGCTGAAGACCGTGTCGACCTGGCGTCCGAGTGCCTCGTCGAACATCGTGGTCAGCCAGCCGCCATGGGTGAATTCGCCGGTGGTGTCTTCCTCCGGCCCGCCGGGGGCCTGCATCACGCCGTCGAGCGACAGGAAAGCGGCGCCGATGATGGTACGGGCCATGTCAGCGCTCTCCCCGGGCGGCAGCTTCGAGGCGGGCGATGTCGATCTTGTTCATCGTCATCATCGCCGCCATCGCACGAGCGGCCTGTTCGCGGTCGGAGCCGGTGGTCAGTTCCATCAGTCTGCGCGGAGTGATCTGCCAGGAGAACCCCCAGCGGTCCCGGCACCAGCCGCATTGACTTTCGGCGCCACCGTTTTCCACGATCGCTTTCCAGTAGCGGTCGGTCTCCTCCTGGTCTTCGGTCAACACCTGAAAGCTGACCGCTTCGTTGGGGGTGATGCCGGGTCCGCCGTTGAGGCCGAGGAACTTCCGGCCGAGCAGGGTGAATTCGACGGTCAGCTCATCGCCCTGCCGGCCGCCGGGATAATCGCTGGCGGCTGCATTGATCCGGTCGATGCGGCTGTCGGGAAAGGTGGCGGCGTAGAACGCCGCCGCCTTGCGGGCCTGGCCGTGATCGAACCACAGACAGTTTACGAATTCGGTCATTTCGATCTTCCTTCCTGGTCAATCCGGGTGAACCTGCAGCCCGGGCGGGAACGCTCGCTCCGATCACCTGATTACGTCTCCGACTCCCGCCAAGCGAGTTGCCCTTTCTAAGGAATTGTCGTCTGGCGAACGGCCTTTTCGACACGCTGGTGACATTGGGACGATGAATTATAAGCAACCAAAGGGTTGCATTATTTGTTCGGATGAGCCAGGATATACGCAACTTTCTGGTTGCATATAAGGAGATTGTGCGGATGACCGATCGAATCGAGCAGGAAATCGAGCTGCAGGCGCCTATCGAGCGGGTCTGGCAGGCGCTTACCGATCACCGGGAATTCGGCCAGTGGTTCGGCGTGAACCTGGACGGTCCCTTCGTCCCGGGCGAGAAGTCCCGTGGCCAGTTCACCATCGAGGGGCTCGAGCATCTTCGCTGGCAGGTGGAGATCGTCGCCATGGAGAAGCCGGGCTACTTCGCCTATCGCTGGCATCCCTACGCCATCGATCCGGACGTGGACTATTCCGTGGAGGAGCCCACCCTGGTCGAGTTTCACCTGGAGGAAACGGGCGCGGGCACCCGCCTGACGGTCACCGAGTCCGGCTTCGATCGGCTGCCCGCCGCGCGGATGCCCGAGGCGATGCGCAAGAACGAGGGCGGATGGGCGTTTCAACTGAAGAACATCCAGGCTCATGTCGAGCGCTGAATCGACACCGCGTCGTGCCGACCCGGTGCCGGTGTTTGCGGCACTGGGCGACCGCACCAGGCTGTCGCTGCTCGAAAAGCTGAGCGACGGCCGGCCGCGGTCCATTGCCCGCCTGTCCGAAGGCACGACGCTGACCCGGCAGGCGGTGCGCAAACATCTCGGCGTGCTCGAAGGTGCGGGGCTGGTCAGCAGCGCACGCAAGGGGCGCGAGCACCGCTACGAGCTGCGCCCGGAATCCATAGACGGCGTGGCCGAATACCTGGACGATGTCCGGCAGCAGTGGGCCAATGCGCTGCAACGGCTGCGGGCACATGTCGAGGGGTAGCAGCGAGCCCGAACGCTCGCATCTCGATCGGCCTTGATGGCAGGCGGCCACTTGCCCATAACAAAACCCCGGTCTTCTGGAACCGGGGCTTGTCCGCGGATAATTTGAGATTGGAGCGCTAGCGCTGGGATCCTGATACTCGACAGAATGCTTCGGCTTCAAGAGTCTTGGCCTCTGTCGCCAGATCTCGCTGGATCGAGCTCTCTAGCACCGCTTCACCCTTGTGAGGCTTCCGCGTCGAGCCCAGATGTACGCTCATCCGCGGTTCCTGTCAATCGCCCCGGAGAAGAACCGAAGAAAAAACTGACGCAGGTCAATGAGCAGATCATCGATCGCTGTGGTCATGTCATGGAGAATCACCGTTTCCGGTGGGCTGTGGATTGATTCGGGTCTTCTCTGGAACCTTGAACGCGAACTGAAATGTTGCCGGGTCAATATGGGCAGGCAGCTGGTCTACAGCGACCGGGCCAGGCTGAGCGCGGCAGACCATCGAAATCCGTACATGAGCGATTCCCCCGCTCCGCCACATTTCGGAGATGGTGCCGTTCGATGTGCCGTGGGGTTTCGCACCCTTGCTGCTTCTTCAACGCCTGGTCGGCGAAGAGGCCTTCCACAAGTCTGTCGGTTCGAGCTGAGTCGCCGGTGATGGCGAGGCGCGGCTGGGCAAACTGGAAGCCCTGTGAAGGACCCGGCCTTCTCCGATTACCGGAAAGTCTTGCGCCTGGGCCTTCGCGGGCACTTCCGGCTGGCCGCGTTGCTGGAAGGTCGTAGGGCTGCTCGAACAAGGAGCGTTTCGAACTCTAGCATCCCTCTTGTCAGGACAGGTTTTCTCGCAATGCGACTTGGAGCGTCTCCAACTCCGGGTCACGGGGAGTTTCCTCCGCCGCGTCCAGCAGGCTCGACAGCACGGCCTGCGCCTCCGGCAGCTCCGTACGGGCGAGGTGCAGTCGTGCCCGCTGGATCCTGGCGGCGACATCTTCACGGTTCCAGTCCTCGACCAGGACCAGTAGTCGGTCTGCCTCGTCCAGTTGCTTCTGATCGATCAGGGCACGCGCCAGTCGGGTGCGGATGCGCTCACGCACCATCGGCTCGTCGACGTGCTCGAGAACACCCAAGGCCTGGCGCCAGGTGCGGATGGCTTCGTTGTGTTCTTCCTCGTTCCAGTGAATGTCGCCCAACACGGACAGTGCCTGGGCGGTGACGGCCGGGTCGGAATGGGGCAACCAGTGATCGAGCTGATGCCTGGCTTCGTCCCGGCGACCGAGGTCCAGCTGTGCCCGTGCGCGAAGCAGTCCGCGGAAAGCGCGCTCTCTGGGCTTGCTGAATCCTTGGTCCACCTGGTCGGCGCGGTCGAGCCATTCGACGGCAGATGCCGGGTTATCGGCCAGCAGAGCACTTTCCGCCAGGAGGGTCATGGCTGCAACCTCACTCGCCGCAATCTCCAGCTCCGCATAGGCTGTCCGAGCGCTTTCGGCATGAGTGGCCGCGGTGTCCGGTTGCAGGCGATCGAGCGCACGGCGCGCCCGTTCGAGTTCGATATCGGCCAGACCGTGCCGGTTTTCGTATTGCCGCGCCAGTGTTTCGGCTTCATCCAGCAGCCTCCCGGCCGACGTTTCGCCGCCCAGTTCGCGCTCGATCGACGCCAGGTGCGTCAGACTGCGCACGAGCATGGAGCCAATGCCAAGGCGTTGCTGGATCTCCACTGCCTTCGACTGCCGGGCTCTGGCCTCGTGCAGGCGCCCACGCAAGCGATTGAGGATCGCCAAATTGGTGTGGACGGCCGATTCTCCGACCTGATCGTGAACCGCCGCGAAGCGTTCCCTGGCCTGCAGGTAGAAGTCCGCCGCGAGATCCATTTCGCCACGGTTTTCGGCCAGTATGCCCAGGTTGCCCAGTGCGCTGGCCGCGGCATGTTCGTCTCCGCCCAGTCGGTAGTTCTCCAGTGCCTGGGTATACAGACGCTCGGCCTCCTCCAGCGCTCCTCCTTGCCAGGCCAACACGCCCAGCATGGTCAAGGCGTGTCCGGCCAGCCGACTGTTGTCACGCCCTCGGGCCTCTTGCAGAGCCGTCTCGAACTGCTGTCGCGCAAGATCGGCTTGTCCAAGCTGCCACTGAGCGAAACCCAGTTCGTAACGCGCCCAGGCCAGTTCCGGCTCGAGCTGAAGCACCGACTGGAACAGGCTGGCCGCGCTGCGGTTATCCCCGGTCAGTGCGGCACGCAGGCCGCGGGCATAGGCCTCATTGACGAAGTTGTCCTCGGATAGCAGCGTGCCGTCCTTCAGCTCGCTCCAGTCCACACCGAGCTCATCGGCCAGCGATCGGGAAAACCCGCGCACCATGGCCACGATGTCGCCTTCTGGCGGCGCGATCTCGTTGCTGTGGCCCGCGTTGTCCACGAGTATGGCCCGGACCTGGTAACTGCCGTCCATGTCCTGGATTGTGGGGCGCAGCAGGTACTCGGCACCCATCGAGCTGTGCAGGGCGGCCAGAAGGGATGGATTGTCGTCGGAGGGCGCCAGGCCGAGCAGCTCCAGCATCTGTCTGGATTGAGTCGACGAGATCACCTGCACCGGGCTGTGTTCGGAGATGCCTCGGGTCAGCAGGCTTTCCAGACCGCTGGCCAGATCGTCTTCAAGACCTCCGCTCGCCTCTACGGGCAAAACGGCGACGATGACCTGGCCGCGGGGTTCGGACCCTGGCGTCGAAAACCAGTAGGCCGCGGCCAGGGCAATTATCGCGGCGGTGGCCAGCAGTATCCGGACAGGACGCGTTGCCGGGACCGACTCCGGACGACGGTCGCCCACCAGCTTGGCGACAAACCGATACCCGGTTCCGTGCACGGTCTTGATGACGGATTGCTCGGAGGCCGTGTCGCCGGTGGCATCCCGGGCCTTTCGCACGCACTGGGAGATGACCGAATCGGAAATGATTCGCCCCGGCCACAGTTCGGCACCGATTTCGTCCTTGCTGAAGGCGTGCCCGGGCCGGCTTGCCAGCAGCAGCAACAATTCGAATGCCTTCGGCTCGATTTGGACCGCACGACCGTTGCGGCGCAACTCGCGCGCCTCGCCGTCGATCACGAAGTCGGAAAACTCGAAACGCTGCGTCATTGGAGTCAACGCCCCTGTTCATCGAATCCGGAGAGGAATGTCCTCCAGTCTATCCGAATGATCACCGTCAATGAATCTTCGACGAAAATTCAGCGAATGTTCAAGACTCCTGCCTGGGCTGCAACGACGCTATGCCTGTCTGAAATCGCGGTGCGCCGGCCATGGGGCAACTTCTGGACCAGATGGGTCAGTGGGCCCTCGACATGATCACGGTATTCGCCGGTATGGCTGTCGTGCCTCGCCGCCCGATTCGAACGACGGGTAACCAGCAAGAGAGCCCAACCATTCCAGAGAGGAAGTGACCATGTACGTACCAGCCGATGCCTATCGATGTTCGATCTTGTTGGCGACTATTCCGCTGCTCCTGTTGTGCTTCTCGATGGCCGGTCTCGCTCAGGTGCCGATTTCCCATCACGGTCAGTCGATGGGGAGCGGAACCGCAGTTGCCAACAGTCACCTGTCCGGGTGGTCGCCAACACCTCAGCCATCGCCAGCCCCGGATCTGGACCTGAGCCTCAACGGGAGTGCGCACGCCACGTTGCTGTTGCCGGACAACAGCCTGATCGTTGCCGGTGACTTCACCCGCGTCAACGGCATCGAACGCAGGAGCATCGTGCGACTATTGCCCGCCGGGCAGGTCGACATGAGCTGGAATCCGGATATCGACGGCGTCGTCTACGCTCTGGCCCTGGACGACGACGGGCGGATCTATGCTGGCGGCAGCTTCAGCGAGGTCGGAAACCAGGATAGAAACAATCTGGTGCGCCTGCTCGGCACCGGCGAGGCAGATGCCACCTGGGTCCCCGAGCCCAACAGTAGTGTGTACGCCCTGGCGGTGAGCTCTGGCAACGACCCCGCCATTTACGCAGGTGGACATTTCACTGAGATCGGCGGGCAGGCCCGGCTGCGCCTGGCCCGGCTGAATAGCAGCACCGGCCAGGCCGTCTCGGGTTGGGATGTGCCCGCCAGTGCATCAGTCCATGCGCTTGCGTTCGGTGTTGCCGACAGCCTCTATGTGGGCGGCCGGTTCACCAGCATTGGCGGGCAAGCACGCAACTACGTGGCGCGAGTGAACCCGGCAACGGCCCAGGTGGCGAGTTGGAACCCGGGGCTGGAGGCTGACGGCATGGGGCCGGCAACACCCCCTGGCGTGTACGCACTTGCCGCTCGCTCGGACTCGCACATGATTGTTGCCGGGGCCTTCTACAAGGCGGGTGGATTGAATCGCCAGGGCGTGGCGCTGGTTGCGCAGAACGCGGCCGGCTCGGTCGATCCCGACTGGGCGCCCAACCCCAATGCGGGCGGGGTCGACGCCGACATTCAGATCAACGCGGTAGCCGTGAGTCATGCCGGCACGGTCTACCTGGGCGGAAGCTTTACGCATATCGGCTACGGTGCGGCCATGCTGCCACGCGGCAACCTGGCACGAATCCTGCCGGGGAGCCAGCATGGCAATGCTGACCCGAACTGGGACCCGGATGTGGCCAGGGGCCGCGTATACACGACTTTGGTGGTGCCGGGATCCGAGATCCTGTTTGCTGGTGGGAATTTTCTGTACATTGGCAATGAGCCGCGCGCCGGTCTGGCTGCCCTACGCTCCGACGGGGTGCCGATGGACCGACTAGCGCAGCTTGGTGGCCTGCCGGGGTTGGTCCTGACCCTGGCGCGCCAGGCTGACGGCGGTACCATCGTCGGCGGCGTGTTCAGCATGGTCGAGGACGGCACCGTACGTGAGAACATCCTGCGCCTGCGGCCGGATGGTTCGCTCGATCCAGTCTGGCAGCCACGTTTCAATAACTATGTGACGGCGCTGGAACTGGGACCCGACGGCAGCATATTCGTAGGTGGTGTCTTCAGCCGACTCAATAATCTGGACCGGATCCGCCTGGCCAAGCTGTCGGCGACCGGCGTGCCGGATCCGGACTGGGCTCCGCGGGTCACCCACCCAAATGGTGCTCATGTCGAGGCGCTGGCGCTGGCACCGACGGGCGCTCTTTATGTCGGTGGCCGCTTTTCCAGCATCGGGGAGACCGGTACCACGCCACTGACGCGCGGCAATCTTGCCCGGATCTCCAGCCAGGGAACCGGCATGGTCGATGTCCATTGGAACCCTGCCGTGACTGCGACTTCAGAAGCGGCAATCGTCAATTCACTGGCCTTGTCAGCCGACGGCTTGGCCATTTTCGTCGGCGGACGTTTTGACAGCGTGGCCGGGAACGCCCGCCAGAACATCGCCAAGGTCAAGCGAAACGGATTGCTGGATGACGAATGGAATATTCCGGCCAACGAGCGGGTGGAAGCTCTTCAACTTGGCGACGATGGCTGGCTCTATGTTGCGGGCGCTTTCACGCAGATCGGTGGCCGGGGCCGCCGTGGCATTGCGCGCCTGTCTCCGATAAATGATGGTATGGCCGACGAGCAGTGGCACCCGGACCCGAACGGGACGGTCTACGACTTCAGTCTCGACGAACATGGGATGGTCTACCTGGCTGGCGACTTCACCGGCTTGGAAAGCTGGCCGCGCGCGGGTCTGGCGCGAATTCTTCCGGTCGGCTCGGTCGATGCGGGCTGGGACCCGCAGCCAGTCGGAACCGTCTGGGCGGTCCAGGCCTCGGCCGGTGGCAGCGTGGTCGTTGGTGGCTACTTCTCAGAGATAGGTGGGGTCGCACGCACCGCCGTGGCGCGGCTACCCGGCGAGGACCGCATCTTTGCCAGTGACTTCGAGTATTGAGGTGTTGTTGGCACGCGAGCGGCGCCTGCCCATCGGTTCAACTGCGCTGAGCCTGTCTCGCCCTCAGTCTCGAACCGGTCGCCGAAGAGCACGTCTGCCGGTGGCTGGTACCCGGCACTGCATGGCGCGTCCTGACCGCCGGCGATGCCCTGGCAGGCCCAGGTCCACGGGCCGTTGCCGAGCACGGCCGTCGGTTCGCCGAAGGCACACAGGTCGCTGGTGGGCGGCTGGGTGAACACGCCGGAGCACCAGCTCCAGTCCGGAATCGGCTGCCGAGAAACACCCTGTTTGGTAGTGCGGTCGAGCTAGGGGACTTCACTGGCCTGCAATCGACGCTGGAATTCTTTGGCGCAGGAGATGCGCTCGGAGGTTCTCCCTACGAACGGTCCAGCTTGGCGGCGCAGTCCGGTCGAAGTGTGACCTGGGTGGTCAGCGGCGATCCCTCGCCCCTGCAGCAGGAAACAGCAGCATTGGATCCGGAGATCGCGCTGTTGGCATTCCCAGTTCGCTGGCCAGTTCCCTGTAGTCCAGGCCGCTGAAATAGTAGAGCTCGATCACCCGCGCCTTGCCTTCATCGATGGTCTCGAGCCTGGACGGGGCCACTTCCAGCTCGACCAGTTCGCTGGCCGCGTCCGGTTCTCCCAGTCGTTCGGCGTCGAATGTGACCTGAAACTGATCTCCGCCGCGCTGCTGGGCGCTGCGCCGCCTTGCCTCATCAACGAGGAACTGGCGCATCATGCGCGAGGCTAGCGAATGAAGATGGGTCTTGTCGTCTACCTTCGGTGTATGCCTCAAGAGCCCGATGACGACCTCATGGACCAGCACGGTTGGCTGCAACGTGACCTGGCGCAGCTCGCCGCGCAGCCGCCCGACAGCCATCTGGTGCAGACGCTGATAGAGCAGTCGGCACAGTGCTTCGGCAGCACGCGAGTCGCAGCCTGCCAGTCAACGATCAGGCGGTTGATACCGATCGCACTTTCATGTTCATTCACGGTCTCTATCACAATCATGAAAGTGTATCTCATCCCGCCGCAGTTGCTGAAGGGATGGGGTTTACGGAGCCATCCGCCCGCTGCGGTCGGGTTCGACTCTCGCAGGCGTGCAAGCGCGATGGGAAAATTCGGGATGGATCCGGCTGCAGCCGATGACGAATGCCGTTAGCACACTGAGGAAGCGGATTCGGGCATGAGAAGTTCCACCACATCCAGCAACTGTGTTATCCATGCCGGGTCAATCGCTTCCGGGCATCATTCTGCAGCTCAGTCCGCGAAGCTCGCTGAGAACGGGGTAGGGCAGGTTCGAGCGGCAGCGCCATCGCACTGAAGTGCCGGACATCTCCTCTTGGGGAGTCAACTCGAGAAACTTTCCTGCGCCGAAGACTTGCGAGAGCCGGACGCGAATCGTTCCGTTGGCGCCCAGTTCCACGCCATCGATTTCAGGGCTGTACAGGCGGGCGGGATCCAGCCCGGCCTGCTCCAGACGCTCGGGCCAGTGACCCATCGAGAATCTGTATTCGAGCAGGTAGGTCCGGATCGGCGATATCGAGCCGACAGCGCTGGCCAAACGCGCGGCCAGCAGAATTCGCTCCTGTTCGGGGTCGAATACCCGGGTCCGATCGCTGCGCCGATGCAGGGGCGTCGACATCATCGAAATCAATGTGCAGCCCGAGTCGGTGCAGTCGAAGACCAGGCTGGCGCCATTGCCCGGTTCACCGTCCAGCGCCGCCGGCATTCCGAGATCGACCAGGAACACCTGTGTTCCCGCCAGTTCGAGGCGGTGAAAGTGTTCCGAGGCAAATTCTTCGGAATACACATTCTCGATCCGGGCAACCAGCATCCTCGGGCGCCAGAGCGGGCAGAGATCCAGGCGATTGGTCCGATCGACGCGATCACCATCGACGTGAAGCGGCCAATGGACCTCCTCCGGAAACTCGCACTCCGGCGAGGTGATCGCCGACATTAGCGATACGGCAGCGCGGCGGGCTTCGGCCGGGCTGGCCTGCACCACCGCAGACGGCGTCAGCACCAGGGTCAGGGTGATCGTCGCAAGCCATCGAAATCCATGCATGACAATCCACTCGTGCAGCTTGAGTCCGGACATGTTACCGCTCAATGTTCCCTGCGGGCTGTCCCCTGTCGTGCGCTCAGCCGGCTTGATGCAGCAGATTCGCTTTACTTTTCGAGGCGAGGCGGGAACACTTGTGATCTGCCCGGCTACCGACAGAATGACTGCTGTCGGGATCCTGCAGGGGCTGACTGGCAAGGAGCGACCCGATGTCCAATGCACGCCACTGTCTGCTGATCCTGTTTGTATTGTCTGTCCTGACGACAGCTGGTGCCGCGAATGCCGTCGAGCCGGCCTGGCAGCTGCTGCATCGTGATGGGCGGGCTGCCAGTATGGTCGATCAGCTTCCCGACGGTACGATCCATGCGATCGATCCGGCAAGTGCACGCTTCCGGGCAGGCGCGCGCCTGCGCCTGGCCTTGCCCGGCGGGGGCGCGCTGGAGGTCGATCTGGGCCTGGTCCAGTCACATGCCAATGGCGATCGGACCCTGCACGGCCATGCGCTGCGGGACAGTCCGATCGGCGGCCATGTTCATCTCACGGTCGGGGAGCAGGGACTGTTCGGGCATTTGAGTACGCCCGACGGCCGCTTTCAGGTGTTGACCGATGCCGCCGGCAGCTGGCTGATTCATCTCGATGATCCGCGCCTGACGGTCGACGGCGAATGCGGGGTGGATCATGCCGGGATGCATCGCCCGACCCGATCCTCGGAAGCCGCTTCGGGCACGGTCGAGCAGGTCGACGTGGTCATGCTCTACTCGCCGGATATCGCCGAGCGCTATCCCGGCAGCCTGCTCGACACCCGCCTCAACCACCTGTTTGCAATCGCCAACCAGGCCACGGTGGATTCGGGCGTCGACCTGATCTTTCGCAAGGTGCATCAGCAGCAGGTCGACCTGCCGGCTTCGCCCGATATTTTCGACGCCCTGTACGCCATGAGTGCGGGCCTGCGCGGCGAGCCGGCCGATGTATTTACCGGGCTGGATCAGCTGCGTGCCGATCACGGCGCCGATCTGGTGGTGTTCACCTGGCCGCACGATATCGAAACGCGCGGCGCCTGCGGTGTGGCCTTCCTGCCCCAGGCCGACGAGGTGACCGGCATTTACGACGACACGCTGGGTGTCCATGTCACCAACGACGGCATCAGCAACTGGTCGATCTGCTCCGATGCGGTTCTGACCCATGAGTTCGGCCACAACATGGGAGCCTTGCATCAGCGCATCGATCCGTCCGAGGAAGGATTCAATTACGCCCATGTGGTGCCGGAGGTGCTCAATACCGTGATGGGGTCTTTCGGCAGCGCCGACCGCAACCGCTATCTGCGCATGAGCGTGTTCTCGAGCCCGGACTTCAATTGCGGCAACGCGCCCTGCGGTTCGGACACGGCCGGCGAGGAAACCGACAATGCCCGGATCCTGCGCGATCTGGCGCCGGTCGTGGCAGGCTACACGACGCCGGTCTATCCCGGCCTGGCGGACCGGCCGGCGCCGTCCTTTCCCGACAGCGACGGGGACGGCACCGACGACTGGAGCGATCCGTTTCCCTTCGATGCCAGCAACGGCAATCCGCCACCGGTACCGCCGCCGCCGGGTTACGAACCGCCGCCGCTGTTCGACGGCAGCCAGCCCGATCACTACGAACTGCTGGTCGCTTCCAGCGGCAACGACCAGGTGCACGCCTATTCCTTTGATGGCGGCTGGCTGGGCCTGGCCGCGCAGGCCGAGCCGATCCCGTTTCCCGATGAGCGCCCGGCGCTTTCGGATTTTTCCCGCATGGGCGTGACCGATGACGGGCTGCTCTATCTTCTGGCCAGCGCTTCTGTGCGGCGATTCGACCGCACGACGCGCGCCGAGGTCGATATCTGGCTGGACTCGCAGCCGCCGTTTTCCTCGCCCGGCGGCCTGGTCGACGGCTTCCCGCGGACCATGCGATTCAGCCCGGATCAGGGGCAGCTGATGGTGATCGGCTACAACAACATCCAGACCTACGACACGGCCGCGGCGCTGCTAAGCTATCGCGGTGGCCTGCCCCTGGCGAGCGACCCCGGCACCCTGCAGAGCCCGGTGAGGATGCGTGACATTGCTTTCGACGCCAACGGCAATCACTACATCATCGATGATGCGGCCAGCCGCATTGCGATCTTCGACGGCCCGCAGCTGACCGACTACACGGGGGATCTGGTCGAGGCCGGCGCGTCTGAGATCGAGGATCCCTGGAGCCTGGTCTTCGGCCCGGACGGGGCCCTGTACGTCGCCAACGGATCAGCCGACAACGTGTTGCGGATCGACAGCACTTCGGGCGAAATCGGTACCTTTGTGGCGCCGGGCAGCGGCGGACTGGATTTCGCTCGCGATCTCGTCTTCGGCCCGGATGGCCAGCTCTACGTGATCTCGCGCGGCAACAATGCAGTGCTGCGCTACGACGGTGGCGACGGCAGCTTCATCGACGCCTTCCTGCCGCCGGGCACGACCGGGCTCGACCAACCCCAGAGCCTGATCTTCACCCGCCGCATCGACGCCGATATCTTCGCCGATCGTTTCGAATAGGTGTCAATCCGATGGCAGCCGACACTGCTGCTTACTCTATTGGTAAGAGAGAGGTATATCATGGCTTCGAAATGCTCCAGCAGTGTAGAACCGATCCTGCCTGTCGAATCTCGAGGGGACTGCTTCAAACTCAGCCTGCTGTGCTGCTGCGTTTCCCTGATGGCGGCCGGACCTGGCTCCCATGCCGTTGCCGACGTTCAATTGAACGCAGCCTTCCACGCGAGCAGTCCGGCTGGCCAGGGCGGTCTCGATGAACCTGATTTGACCGGCAATGCGATGACTCTGCTCGTCACGTCCATCCTTGATTCCGGTGACGATCAAACAATCGGCGAGAGTCTCGCCGCCGACGAGGCCGATGGGAATGGTCTGAGCATCCGCGAGGCCCTGTTCTGGGTCGAGGAGGGTGAGTCCATCACATTTGACCTGAACGGTAGCGTACCGGGCAATCAGGGCGGGACGATCACGCTCAACGGTAGTCCGCTCAGCGTTGCAAAGAATGACATCAGCATCGACGGGGACCTCGACGGCGACGGGTTTCCCGATGTCACGATTTCCGGCAACAATGCCAGCCGCGTCATGGCGGTCAACTCCGGTTTGTCGGGGATCGAGCTGAACGGCCTGATCCTGTCCCAGGGCAATGGCGTGGCCGGCGGTGGCCTTTCGCTTGGCACGACCGTCGAAATTGTTGTGCGGGATTCCAGAATCGTGGACAACACCGAATCGGGCCTGGGTGGTGGCGGGATTTTTGGCAGCAGCGTCACCCTGACGTTGATCAACTCCACCGTCAGCGGAAATAGCAGCGACCTGTTTGGCGGCGGCATACGTATCGTCGGTGGAGGCACCCTGAACGTGATCAGCAGCACCATCCGTTCCAACACCACTACGGGCACCGGCGCTCATGGCGGCGGTATTCAGTATGCAGGTCCGGCTCTGACCATCATCAACTCGACCATCAGTGGTAATGCGGCAGTCGGTGCCAACTCGGACGGCGGTGGTCTCAGGATCTCCACCGGCACGTCCTACATCCATAACTCCACCATTGCCGGGAACGCGGCGAGCAACAATGGTGGTGGGGTATCTGCCAATGGCATTTCCGACAACTTCGCCAACGTGGTTGTCGCCGGAAATACAGCCGGGGCGGGCGCTGCCCCTGGCATCGACGGGTCGCCCCTGGCAAGCGGAGGTTCGGACAATGATGTCAGCGGAACCATAGAAGTTGCCACCAACAGTTACTTCGGAACCAACACCGTCATCACTGAAGACAACGATTGCCTGAATAATCAGGGTACCGGAAATCTTCTGTTGTCAGATCTCGACTTCTATCACGGCAGCCCGATTCAGACCCACTTCGCACAACCCGGTAGCGCTCTGTTGGAGGCCGGCAGCAACGTTGCCCTGCCGCCGGATTCCTTCGATCTTGACCATGACGGCGATTTCGCCGAAGCCTTGCCGGTCGATGCCAACGGTAATCCACGCGTCGTGGGCATCGTGGATATCGGTGCTGTCGAGCTGATGGAGTGGATTTTCAGCGACCGTTTCGAGCCGTGATGTCGCGCTCCCGACGTGCGGCTGCTCGTCGCCGGGCTCGGGCGCGGTGCCGGCGGCGATGCCAGACTTCGGAGATGCCGAGCGAGGCGAAATAGCCGATCAATGCGATCGGGATGGCGATCAGCGCGGTCCCCAGTGCGAGGTTGATGATGCCGATCAGGGCCTCGTCGATCAGCTCGTTGCTTTCGAATCGCGCCGCCACCCAGGAGCCGAACAGCCACTCGCCGAGCTCGTGGTAGGCATAGATCATCGGCGGCAGGGTCAAGGGGTTGCTGACCCAGGAAATGGCGAAGGCGGCAGGAAAATTGCCGCGCACCAACAGACAGCCGGCGAGCATCAGGATGGTCTGGAAACCGACCGTCGGCGTCAGCCCGACGAGCAGGCCGATGCCGATGCCGCGGGCGATGGGTTCGCGTTTGAACGTCAGACTGCCGGAGCGACGCAGCCACTCGCGCATGCGCTGGCCGACGAATGGAGAATGATCACCGGAAGCCATTCGGCGCCGATGTCGGAGGAGAAAGTTTCTGAACACGCGCGCCCTGACCGGTGAGCTCTGTTGCACGGAGCCTTCATGTTACTCCAACGCAGGTCCCGCGGCCGGCCGGGCGGGTATCATTGAGTATTCCGCACCGGTCGAGAAAAGCATGTCCGATTCCGATGATCTCAACCCGGGCTTCGAGGCGCTGGGGCTTCCTGCCGAGTTGCTGGCGACGCTCAGGGAGCTCGGCTACGAAGCGCCTTCGCCCATTCAGGCCGCGACGATTCCTGCGCTGCTGGCCGGCCGTGATGTGCTCGGCCAGGCCCAGACCGGTACCGGCAAGACAGCGGCTTTCGCGCTGCCGGTCCTCGCGCGCCTGGGGACAGCCGAGTCGCGGCCAGCCGCCCTGGTACTCGCACCCACCCGCGAGCTGGCCATCCAGGTTGCCGAGGCTTTTCACCGCTATGCCAGCGGGATGCCCGGCTTTCACGTGCTGCCGATCTACGGCGGTCAGGCCTACGCACCCCAGCTCAACGGACTCCGGCGAGCCCCCCATGTGGTCGTGGGTACGCCCGGTCGTATCATCGATCACCTCGGAAAGGGTACGCTCAGGATCGAGCAGCTTCAGACCCTGGTGCTCGACGAGGCCGACGAGATGCTGCGCATGGGCTTTATCGACGAAGTGCGCGAGGTCATGGAGCGCATCCCGGCGACCTGCCAGAAGGCGCTGTTTTCGGCGACCATGCCGGATCCGATCCGGCGCATCGCCGAGCGTCACCTGAGCGAGGCCGAGCACATCACGATCCGCTCGAAAACGACCACGGCGGCCAATATCCGGCAGCGCTACTGGATGGTCAGCGGTCTTCACAAGCTCGACGCCCTGACTCGCATCCTGGAGGTTGAGGAGTTCGACGCCATGATCGTGTTCGCGCGCACGCGCATCGCCACCGAACAACTGGCCCAGCGCCTGGAGGCGCGTGGATTTTCGGCTGCCGCACTCAACGGTGATGTACCGCAGAAGCATCGCGAGCAGATCGTCGAGCGCCTGAAGCGCGGCGAAATCGACATCCTGGCCGCGACCGATGTGGCGGCCAGGGGGCTGGATGTCGAGCGCATCAGTCACGTCGTCAACTACGACATTCCCCACGATACGGAAGCCTACGTCCACCGCATCGGTCGGACGGGCCGTGCGGGCCGCTCGGGGGAGGCCATCCTGTTCGTGGCCCCGCGCGAGCGCGGGATGCTGAGAGCCATCGAGCGCGCAACCCGCCAGCCGATCGAGGCCATGACCCTGCCTACCGTCGGCGACGTCAACGCCCAGCGCCAGGTACGCTTTCAGACGCGGATCAAGGCAGCGCTCGAAAGCGACGAGCTGGACGCGGGGCGGGAGACCGTGCAGCAGTCGATCGGGGCGCTGGACGTTTCGATCGAGGACCTTGCCGCGGCACTTGCGCTGATGGCGCGTGGCAGTGCCCCGAACCTGAGCGCGGAGCGCGCACCGGCCGAGCCTTCCTCGGCGGGGTTCGAAGGGCGACACGGGACCCGCCACGATCGGCACCGGGAAGCGCCGGCCAGACGCGTCGCGCGGGCAGATTCCGGTCGCGATGGGGATCTGGTCAGCTACCGCGTCGAGGTCGGCGCCCGGCACGGCGTCAAACCCGGCAATATCGTCGGCGCCATCGCCAACGAGGCCGACCTGGATGCCGGCCAGATCGGGCGCATCGACATCCAGCAGGAGTTCAGTATCGTCGACCTGCCTGCCCGACTCGATCCGGAGGTCATCGAGCACCTTCGCGGCGTGCGGGTCGCCGGCCGGCCCTTGCTGCTGCGGCTGGATGACGGTGCGCCGGATCGGTTCGTGCCGCGCAGCGGCAAGCCGGGCCGGCGCGCAACAGGTTCGGGGACCACTGCCAGCGAGGGCGTCCGAAAGGGTCGGGACAAGCGCACGCAAGCGGACAAGTCCCCTGGCAGGCACCCTGTCGGCGATCGGACTGATGCAGACAGCGGCACGACTTCGAACCGGGCAGGCAAGGCCAGGCCACAGCGGCCGCCGCGCACGCGCGCCGAGCGCAAGGCCCGATTCAAATCCGGCAAGAAACGCTGAACCACTGCCAGCCCGATGGCCAGCACGCCCGTCCCAGCATGGACCAGGCCCGCTCCTGATGCCGAGACCGCGCAAAGGTCCGTCGCAAACGCGCAGAGTTGCCCAGAGGTTCCCCGGCCGTCCGTACCATGGCTGGCTTCGGGGAATGGTTGACTGAACGAATGCTGGTCGCTGCATCCGGGCGCAGCGGACCGGATTCGGTTAGCATTGGATCCGAATGGGGGGATATTCCGACCTCACATCGGCTACCGCTGGAGGGCCCGGGTTCCGGAGTACTGCGTGACCAGGCTGCTTGGCCGGAGCCCTGTTCGGCCCTGAATCGGTACCGTGCCTCGGACAGGAAGGGACATGACTGATCACCCGACGCCGAAAGCTCCGGATGAGGATTCCCGCCATCCGGACATGACGGGGTTCACTGGCCAGTGTCTGACCGGTGGTCGAGACGCATTCGACCGTTTCTACCAGGCTGTCTACCAGCAGATCCGGGCCATCGCCAGACAGCGCATGGCCGCTGCCGGTGGTGAGTTGACCATCAATACCACCGGCCTGGTGCATGAGTCCTGGCTGCGCCTGGTCAACTCCAACGCGCTGGACTTCAAGGACTCGGGGCATTTCTTCGCCACCGCGTCACGAATGATGCGCAACATCATTGTCGATTCGGTACGATCGCGCTACAGCGCCAGGCGGGGCGGCGGACTGCGCGCCATCACCATCGACCACCATCACATCGTGGTCGAAGGGCAGGCCGAACAGCTGTTCGAGATCGACCGGCAGCTGACCCGGCTGGAAGCCCACGACGAGCGCCTGGCACGACTGATCGAGTTGCGATTTTTCGGCGGCCTGACCGAGCCCGAGGCGGCCGAGGCGCTGGGGGTTTCGCTGAGTACCATCCAGAGAGACTGGGCTCGTGCCCGGGCCTGGATTCAGCTGCATTCCAGTGTGGAGATGAGCGCCCATGAGCCCGGCCCGCGCTGATTGGCGGCGTCTTGATCAGGTTCTGCAGGCCGCCCTCGAAGTGCCAGCGAGCGAGCGGCGAGAAATCATTGTCCGACAGTTGTCGGACCGGCCGGACCTGCAGGCGGTGGCCTTGCGGGCAATCGATGACGACGGTGATCTGCCGAACGTGGCCGAAATGGCTCCGGAACTGATCGAGTCGATCGGTCGCGCCGACGCCGGGCTGCATGATGCGCGTCTGGCTGGGCGTCGTCTGGGCCCCTGGGAAATCATCCGGCCACTTGGTCGTGGCGGCATGGGAGCGGTCTATCTCGGTCGCCGGGCCGACGGTCTGTTCGAGCGACAGGTGGCCATCAAGCTGTTGCCGACTGCCCTGCAGTCCGAACAGATGGTGTCGCGGTTCGAACGCGAGCGCGAGATTCTGGCCGGGTTGAGTCACCCGGGTATCGCCCAGCTGCTCGACGGAGGGACGATGGACGATGGTTCGCCGTACCTTGTGCTGGAGTATATCGACGGCGAACTGATCACCGACTACTGCGACCGAAACGCACTTGATCTCAATCGGCGCCTTCGGTTGCTTGTGGATGTGCTCGAGGTCGTCCAGTACGCGCATCGCAATCTGGTGGTACACCGAGACCTCAAGCCGGCCAACATCATGGTCGATCGCGAGGGTCGGGTGAAGCTGCTCGATTTCGGGATCGCCCGGTTGTTGGAAGAAGTCGGCGAAGCCGGGCTGACAGGGCCACTGGGAGCCAGAATGACCCCGGACTATGCCGCCCCGGAGCAGTTGCTGGGCAGCCGCATCAGCGCAGCCAGCGATGTATACGCACTGGGCTGTCTGACCTATCGACTGCTGTGCGGGCGGGTGCCGATCCGGCTCGGTGGCTGTTCGCTCGCCGAGATGGTCGAGGCGGTGCAAACCGGCCG
>SR_TP_S13solDRAFT_1000102_pt1 | contig 46298 bp, 41 predicted proteins | sample SodReaTP_S13sol_FD_11159 | JGI IMG/M metagenome (IMG submission 11159) | reverse complement strand
CTGTACGTTGAGGATGCGCGACCGAGCGAAACGCCGCAGACGCGGGTCTGGCGGCGCCGCAGTAGGAAGGGTGGTGAATAAGGCGGGGTCACGTACCTCCATCGCGAGACGCGCCCCGACCGCAGCCCGGGGCGAATGGTGAACAGGACCCGGCTGGCCCGGAACCAGGACTGGCGCGCCACCCAGGACGGGCGGATACACAAGCATCTGCGCGGCCGGCCGCCGCTGCGTGCGCTCATGGCGCTGGCCGTGCTGCTGTTTGCCACCTCCGGAGAGCACGACCTGACCGAGCTGGAGCAGATCCACGACCGCGGGCGCCTGGTCATGCTCACCATCTACGGCGCCACCACCTACTACCTGGGTCCGGACGGCGAAGCCGGCTATGAGTTCGACCTGGCACGCCGGTTTGCCGACTACCTGGGCGTGCCGCTGGAAGTGATCGCGCTGCCCTCGATCGATGCCCTGCTGCCCAACCTGGCCGGCAAGCGCGGGGATTTCGTGGCGGCCAATCTTTCGCAGACACCCCAGCGCCGTCGCCAGGTCCGCTACGGACCGGTGTTCCAGGAAGTCACGCCGGTGATCGTCTACCGGCGGGGCTCACGCCGTCCACGCAGCCTGGAGGATCTGGCCCAGGGTCGACTGGCAATCGTCGGCGGCACCAGTTACGAATCCTTCCTGCACCCGGAACGGCAACGGTCCGGGCTGACCTGGGAAGTTCGCGAAAATGCCAGCATCGAGGATCTGCTCGAAGCCGTGAGCAGCGAGGAGGTCGATTTCACGATCGTCGACTCCAACATCCTGAATCTGAATCGAAGATATTTCCCCGCTATCCGACCGGCCTTCCAGGTCGAGGCACCGCAACGCCTGGCCTGGGCGACCCGGCTATCCGACGATGACACGCTGGCCCAGAAGATGCGCGAATTCTTCGCCCTTCCGGAAACAATGCTGGCCATGGAACAGCTGCGAGAGCGTTACTTCAGCCATGTCGAGAACTATCAGCCGGTCGGGACCTTCACCTTCATGCAGCAGATGCGCGAGCGGCTGCCGGAGTTCAGGCCGCTGTTCGAGCAGACCGCGGAACGCCAGGATATGGACTGGCGGCTTCTGGCCGCCGTCAGCTACCAGGAATCGCACTGGGATCCCCAGGCCGTATCGCGTACCGGCGTGCGCGGGCTGATGATGCTGACCAACCCGACCGCCCGCCAGCTCGGCGTCGAGAACAGAAGCGATCCGGAGCAGAGCATCGACGGCGGCGCACGCTACCTGAAATCGATGATCGAGCGGCTTCCGGAACGCATCGAACATCCCGACCGCCTGTGGCTGGCGCTGGCCGCCTACAACATCGGCCTCGGTCATCTCGAAGACGCGCGCGTCCTGACCGAACGCCAGGGCGGCGATCCGGACCGCTGGGTCGACGTTCGAGAGCGGCTGCCGCTACTGACCCAGCGGCAATACTTCAGCCAGACCCGGTTCGGCTACGCGCGCGGCTACGAGGCCGCAAGCTACGTCGAGAACATCCGCACCTTCTACGAAATCCTGGTCTGGATGGACGGCCGCGACCACCCCCTGCTGGCACAGACCGACCACGCCGAAGCCGAGCTCGACTCCAGCGCAGAGCTTGAATAAGTCGTTGACTCGAACACGGCAAAAAGCTGTTTTACCGCAGATGAACGCAGATGAACGCAGATGAAAACCGGGGAGGAACTAAAGAATAAACGGACTGGCCGGCAAGGCAGGTTTCTTTCGACTGCAAAAACAGACAAGCTGAGCACGAAGACCACGAAAAGGGGCAGGAAGGAGACGACGAAGGAATGGTCAGCAATGAACGGATAATGCGCCGCGCTGATCCATCCTGCACCTGATCCCAGTCTTTTACTCTTCGTGCCCTTCGTGGTCCATGTCTTTCCCGATTCTTGATTCTCAATCTGCGTTCATCTGCGTTCATCTGCGGTAAAACAGCTTCTCGCCTACCGGCCGCGCAGGAAGAGCTTGTCCAATTGCGCCATGTCCAGTTCCACCCAGGTCGGGCGGCCGTGGTTGCACTGGCCGGAGCGTTCGGTGCGTTCCATGTCGCGCAGCAGCGCATTCATTTCCTCGATGTTCAGCCGGCGGTTGGCGCGCACGCTGCCGTGGCAGGCGGCGGTCGACAGCAGTTCGTCTATCGCCTGCTCGACCCGCCGGCTCTGGCCCAGCTCGACCAGGTCGGCCAGCACGTCGCGTACCAGCGCCTGCTTGTCGGCCCCGGCCAGCAGGGCCGGCACGGCGCGGATCAGCACGCTTTCCGGGCCGGCGGCATCGAGTTCGAAGCCCAGCCGGGCCAGTTCCTCGCGATGCTGCTCCAGTGCTCGCACTTCCTTGCCGGAACAGGCCAGGGTTTCAGGCACCAGCAGCGGCTGGCTGCGTATCCGGTCCTCGTTCCAGGCCAGTTTCATGCGCTCGTAGGTGATGCGCTCGTGGGCGGCGTGCATGTCGACGATGACCAGCCCGCGCGCGTTCTGGGCCAGCACGTAAACCCCGTGAATCTGGGCCACGGCAAAACCCAGCGGCGGCGTGTCCTGGCCGGTTTCGGGCAAGGACACCGGGCCGCCCCCTGGCGAGCCGGCACCGCGCGCCAGTTCGGCATAGCGTGCAATCGACTCGCCCACCGGCAGCCCCAACCCGCCCTGCGGCGCCGGCCCGAAAGACGAGGCCCCGTGCCCGGATGCGAACGCCGCCGCGCCGGCCAGACCGGTACCGGATGAAGATTCCGGCATTCGCCCGGCCCGGGTTTCGGCCAGCGCGTGGTGCAGAGTGGAAAACAGGAAATCATGCACCAGGCGGCCGTCGCGGAAGCGGATCTCGGTCTTCTGCGGATGTACGTTGACGTCGATGCGCGCCGGATCGATTTCCAGCATCAGCACGTAGGCCGGGTGGCGACCGGAATACAGCACGTCGGCATAGGCCTGGCGCACCGCATGCGCCACCAGCCGGTCGCGCACCAGCCGGCCGTTGACGAAGAAATACTGCATGTCGGCCTGGCTGCGCGAAAAGCTGGGGCGCGCGACCCAGCCGGAAAGCTGCAAGCCCTGTTGGGCGTGCTCGATGACCAGCGCATGATCGACGAATTCGCCGCCGCAGACCCGCTCGATCCTTGCCGCGCGCGCCGCCTCGTCCGTCGCCGGTGGCAGGTTGCGCACGGCACGTCCGTTATGCCTCAGTTCGAATGCGACCCCAGGCCGGGCCAGCGCCAGGCGCTTGACCAGTTCATCGATATGGCCGAATTCGGTTTTTTCGGTCTTGAGAAACTTGCGCCTGGCCGGGGTATTGAAGAACAGGTCGCGCACCTCGACCCGGGTGCCCGGCGGCATCGCGCATGGCGCGACCGGATCCGGCGCACCCCCCTCGGCAACGATCCGGCTGCCGGCATCAGACGCTTGCGTGCGCGAGGCCAGTTCGACCCGCGCGACCGAGGCAATGCTGGCCAGCGCCTCGCCGCGGAAGCCCATGGTTGCGACCGCTTCCAGATCGTCCAGCGTTTCGATCTTGCTGGTCGCGTGCGGACTGAGCGCCAGCGCCATCTCGGCCGCCGCTATGCCGTGGCCGTCGTCACTGACCCGGATCAGGCGCGCGCCGCCGCCTTCGATCTCGATGCGAACGCGCCTGGCACCTGCGTCCAGGCTGTTCTCGGCCAGCTCCTTGGCCACCGAAGCCGGGCGCTCAATGACCTCGCCGGCGGCGATCTGGTTGACCAGGTGGGGCGGGAGTGACCGGATCGGCATCAGGCGTCGGGCGGCCCCGGCAGCATCAGGCGCTGGACCGGGGTGCCGCCGATGATGTGGGACTGAATGATTTCTTCCAGATCCTGCTCGTCGATATAGGTGTACCAGACCGCGTCGGGATAGACCACCAGCGTCGGCCCCAATTCACAGCGGTCCAGACAGCCGGCCGTGTTGACCCGCACACTGCCGGCACCGGCCAGCCCAAGTTCCTTGATCCGCGCCTTGGCCCAGGCACGCAGTTCAGGCGAACCGCACTGGGCGCAGGAAGGCCGCTCGGCGCCGGGGTCGCGCCGATTGGTGCAGAAGAACAGGTGCTTGCGATAGTACAAGATGCTTGCCCGGCCGCGATCGGCCAGCTCCGTGATGCCTGTCGAAACTGTAACGCCAAATCCCTGCGCGCGGGGCACAGACCCGCCAGCGACACGCCGATGATACGATTACATCAACAAGATCGGTCTAGCAATCGGGAAGACTCATGAATCCGACCGAAGCCTCCGCTTCGCCCACCCCGGCGGACCTGGACGATGAACCGTGCATGACTCTTGCGACCCGCTTCCGGCAGGTGCGCGATCGCACGGAAACCCTGGTCCAGCCGCTGACGGCCGAAGACCAGAACCTGCAATCCATGCCCGAGGCCAGCCCGGTCAAGTGGCATCGCGCGCATACCAGCTGGTTCTTCGAGACGTTCCTGCTCAAGCCGCATCTGCCGGGCTACCGTGAATTCGATCCGCGCTACGAATTCCTGTTCAATTCCTATTACAACGCCGTCGGCGAGCAGTTCCCGCGTCCGAAGCGCGCCCTGATCTCGCGGCCCGATGCCGCCGGCGTCGGCGCCTACCGCGAACATGTGGACCAGGCCATGCAAAAGCTGCTGGCCGAGGCGCGGCCGGAGAAACTGGCCGGGATTTCACCCCTGCTCGAGCTCGGCCTGAACCACGAGCAGCAGCACCAGGAGCTGATCCTGACCGATCTCAAGCACGCGCTGTCGTTCAACCCCTGCGCGCCCGTCCTGGTCGGTGATCCCGACCCGGTCGGGCCGGCCCCGCACCCGCTGAAATTCTTCGAATACGAAGGCGGCGAGGTCACCATCGGTCACCGCAGCGCAGGCTTTTGCTTCGACAACGAAACCCCGGCGCACAAGGTGCTGCTCCGGCCGTTCGCGCTGGCCAGCCGCCCGGCCACCTGGCGCGAATGGCTGGCCTTCATCAGTGACGGCGGCTATCGCAACCCGCTGCTGTGGCTGTCGGACGGCTGGGCCTGGGTGCAGAAGGAAAATATCGAAGCGCCGCTGTACCTGCGCTGCGACGAGCACGACGGCTGGCAGCACTACACGCTGGCCGGTTGGAAAGCGCTGGAACCGACCGCGCCAGCCTGCCATATCGGGTTCTACGAGGCCCACGCCTTCGCCGAATGGGCCGGCGAGCGCCTGCCCACCGAGGCCGAATGGGAGACCGCAGCCGCAACACTGGACGCGCAGGCGCAGGATTCAGGCCACTTTGCTGATTCGGGCCGCTACCAGCCCGAACCGGTCGCACCCCGGCCGGAGGCCCCGGCAGCCATGTTCGGCACGGTCTGGGAGTGGACTTCTTCCAGCTATGCGCCCTACCCCGGCTTCCGGGCCGCGCCCGGTGCGGTCGGTGAATACAACGGCAAGTTCATGGCCAACCAGATGGTATTAAGAGGCGGCAGTTGCGCGACGCCGGCCGGGCATGTGCGCCGGACTTACCGCAATTTCTTCTATCCGCCCGACCGCTGGCAGTTCAGCGGCGTGCGGCTGGCCCACGACCTCTGATTCCAGACCAAGGAAACCCCTTCATGACGCCCGAGCAGAAGCGGCAGTTCGCCGCCGACGTGATCGACGGCCTGGCCGCCGAATCGCCGGCGCTTCCGTGCAAGTATCTCTACGACGAACGCGGCTCGGAACTGTTCGAGGCCATCTGCGAGACCGGGGATTACTACGTCACGCGCGCCGATCTGGCGTTGCACCAGGCGCATATCGACGAGATCGCGGCCGCCATCGGGCCCGAGGCCCACATCATCGAATTCGGCTCCGGCGCCGGCATCAAGATCCGCGCCATCCTGGAGGCCGCCGACTGGCCGCGCGCCTACACCGCCATTGAAATTTCGCGCGAAGCGCTGGCCCAGTCGCTGGAAGTACTGCGCAGACAGTTCCCGGCCATCGAGATTCACGGCCTGGCCGCCGACTACACCCGGCCGATCGACAACGAGGTGTTCCGGCTGGACCCGCCGGCCCGGCGCCGCGTGATCTACTTCCCCGGCTCGACGATCAGCAACTTCACGCATACGCAAGCGCATGAATTTCTGGCCCGGATGGCGCGCATGGCAGGCGAAGGCGGCGCAGTGCTGATCGGCGTGGACCTGATCAAGCCGGCCGAACGGCTGGAGCGCGCATACGACGACCGCGACGGCGTTACCGCGGCCTTCAACCTGAACCTGCTGACCCGGCTGGAACGCGATCTGGGCGCGCGCGTAAACCCGGACGACTTCGAGCACCGCGCCTGGTTCAACCCGGAAGAACAGCGCATCGAAATGCACCTGGTCGCGCGCCGCGACACGCGGATCGAACTGGATGGCCAGCGCTTCGAATTCACCGCCGGCGACCACATCCACACCGAAAACAGCCACAAGTACTCGATCGAAAGCTTCAGCGCACTGCTCGACGGAACGGGGCTCAAGCGCATCGAAACCTGGACCGACCCGGACGGGCTGTTCAGCATGCATCACCTGGAAGCAGGCGCTTGAAAGAACAACACTTCGGCCGCGGATGAAAGCAAAGGCTTGAAAGGCTTGAACCGCTTCTGAATTTTCATCTGTATTGAGTCACACTTGCCACTCAACCAACCCTGATCCGAACATGAAACAGACCAACCTGATCGATGCTCTTTTCACCCGCCTGGACGAGGCCTTGCGCGTGTCGCTGGCGCCGGCGCCGTCCGTCGAGCGGGTTTCCCCGGCACGAGAACTCGGCGAGGCCGAGCTCAGTGAAGAGGAACGCCGCCACGCCGCCGGGCTGATGCGGATCAACCATACAGGCGAGGTCTGCGCCCAGGCGCTGTACGCCGGCCAGGCCGTGACCGCCCGGCTGCCCAAAGTACGCGCGGAGATGGAACAGGCCGCGGCCGAGGAAGTCGATCACCTGCGCTGGTGCGCCGAGCGGCTGGACGCGCTGGACGCCCGGCCCAGTCTGCTCAATCCTTTCTGGTACGGCAGCTCGTTTGTCATCGGCGCCGTGGCCGGTGCTGCCGGCGACCGCTGGAGCCTAGGCTTCGTCGAGGCCACCGAGCGCCAGGTCGAGGCCCACCTGGACTCGCACCTGGAAGCCGAACACAAGGGCCTGCCCGAGAAGGATGAACGCTCCCGAGCGGTGGTCGCGCAGATGAAGATCGACGAAGCCGAGCACGCCGAACTGGCACGCAAGGCCGGCGCCGCAAAACTGCCCGCCCCGATCGAAGCCGCCATGGCCCTGACCGCCGGCGTCATGAAGTTCGTTGCCTATCGGATGTGATCGAACCGCTTCGGAAAAGCTTGTTCAACCGCAGATGAACGCGGATGAACGTCAAAAGCAGAACACAAGAAAAGACCTGAGAAGGAACGGCTCTCGCGAACCCGAGGCAGGCATCCGGACCATGGAACCAGACCGGTTCTTGATTCTTCCATTTACGATTTACCATTCACGATTCACGAAAGCCAGAACCATGCACCCACAGTCAACGATAGCTTCACCAGCTATCGAAGCCACTAAAAAAATCCGCGTTCATCCGCGTTCATCTGCGGTCAAAAACGACTTTTCCAGTTACCTGTCCAGGGCACCGCAGACAATCAAACGTTGAACCGGAAGTGCATGACATCGCCCTCGGCGACGATGTATTCCTTGCCTTCCAGCCTGAGCTTGCCGGCGGCTTTTGCGCCGGCTTCGCCGTTGCAGGCGATGTAGTCGTCGAAGGCGGTGACTTCGGCGCGGATGAAGCCTTTCTGGAAGTCGGTGTGGATGCGCCCGGCGGCTTGCGGCGCGCTGGCGCCGCGGCGTACGGTCCAGGCGCGCACTTCCTTCGGCCCGGCGGTGAAGAAAGTCAGCAGGTCCAGCAGTTCATAGCCGGCCCGGATCAGGCGGTTCAGGCCCGGTTCGGTCTCGCCCAGTTCGGCCAGGAACTCGGACTGTTCTTCCGGCGCCAGTTGGGCCAGCTCGGCTTCCATCGCGGCACAGACCACGACCATGGAGGCGCCCGTCGAACCGGCGTATTCGGCCACCTTCTCGACCAGCGGATTGTCGGCCACACCGCTTTCGTCGACATTGGCCACATACAACACCGGCTTGGCGGTGATGAACTGCCATTCCTTGAGGGCCGCACGCTCGTCGGCTTCCAGCGCCAGCGCGCGCAGCGGGTTGCCAGCGCCCAGATGCTCAACGACACGTTCCAGCAGGCTGGCCAGCTTTCTGGCGTCCTTGTCGCCGGATTTGGCCTGGCGCGAAACGCGGTCCAGCGCGCGCTCGGCGGTGTCCAGATCGGCCAGGGTCAGTTCGGTTTCGATGATCTCGATATCGGAAAGCGGATCGACCCGGCCGGCGACGTGAGTGATGTCGTCGTCTTCAAAGCAGCGCACGATGTGGGCGATTGCATCGGTCTCGCGGATATGGGCCAGGAACTTGTTACCCAGGCCCTCGCCCTTCGACGCCCCGGCCACCAGGCCGGCGATATCGACGAACTGCATCGCGGTCGGCACGATCTTGGCCGGCTTGACGATGGCGGCCAGTTGCTCCAGCCGCGGATCGGGCACGCCGACGATGCCGACATTCGGCTCGATGGTGCAGAACGGATAGTTCTCGGCCGCGATCTCGCCGCGCGTCAGGCAATTGAACAGCGTGGACTTGCCGACATTCGGCAACCCGACGATTCCGCACTTGAAGCCCATCAGGCGGACCTCCCGAGCGGTGCCGGTGGTGGATGGGCATGTGCCTTCGGCAGGGTCGGAAGCCGTGGGGAGAACGGGACTCGCAGGCGAATTGAGTTCATCGGTTCATCCAGTGCGGTGGTGCAAAAATCGGGAAAAGACAAAAATCCATAAAACAGCGCGGTGCCCGCTCACTTCTTCGAGTCCCGAGTCCCGAGTCCTGAGTCCCGGCCTTCCCCCGAGTCCCGATCTCTGGCATGCAGCACCTTCATCGCCTCGCCCGCCTTGCCGGCGAGGAAATCGGGCATCACGTCCAGGGACTTTTCTACCGCCGACTCGATTGCCTGCTGGTCTTCGGCGCTGGCCCGCCCCAGCACCCAGGGCGTGACCTGGTGCGCCTGGCCGGGATGGCCGATGCCGATTCTCAGGCGCCAGAAATCCGGCGTGCCCAGGTGGCTGAAGATGCTGCGCAGGCCGTTGTGGCCGCCGTGGCCGCCGCCCTGCTTGAGCCGGGCCGTGCCCGGCGGCAAGTCCAGCTCATCGTAGATCACCAGTACCCGGGCCGGTTCGATTCGATAGAAATCGACTGCCGCACGCAGCGACTGGCCGGATTCGTTCATGAAGGTCTCGGGTGCAAGCAACACGGCCTCGACGCCTTCCACACGCCCCTTGACCGAGCGGCCTTTCAACTTGCGATCGTTGCGAAAGTCCAGTCCGTTGCGCCGGGCCAGGCGCTCGATAAACCAGAACCCGGCATTGTGCCGGGTTCTTTCGTACTTCGGCCCGGGATTTCCCAGGCCGGCAACCAGCCAGAGATCCTGCATGATGGATCAGTCCGGCTTGCTTTCCTCTCCGCCTTCCTTGTCGGAACCGGAATCCTCGCCTTCGGCCTGGTCCTCGCCCTCGCCTTCGGCAGCTTCTTCCGCTTCCGCTTCGGCCAGTTCGGGTTCTTCCGCAGCCGCCAGTGCAGCATCCGCCTCGGCTGCCAGCGCGCCGGTACCCTGGCTTTCGCGCACGTAGATGGCGTTGACGATGACTTCGTCGTAGTCCTCGCCGTGCTCCAGTGCCGGAATCGTGACACCTTCGGGGAGAGCGATCTCGCTCATCATCACGCGCTCACCCGGCTCCAGCTTCGCCAGGTCGACCTCGATATATTCAGGCAGATCCTTCGGCAGCGCCGAGATTTCCAGCACATTGATCAGGTGCGAAATGACCACGCCGGCCATCTTGCCGGCCGGGCTGGATTCTTCGTTGACGAAGTGCAGCGGCACCTCGATGCGCAGCTCGTGCTTGTCGCTGACGCGCTGGAAATCGACATGCAGGATGGTCGGCTTGAACGGGTGGCGCTGCAGATCGCGCAGCACGACTTTCTGGCTGCGACCGTCGCCGACATTGAGTTCCAGGATCGAGGCGTGGAACGCCTCCTGATCGGCAGCGTGCAGGATGAAGTCGTGCTCCAGCGTCAATGTAACCGGATCGCGACCTTCTCCATAGACAATCGCCGGCACCTTCTTCGCGCGACGCAGGCGGCGGCTCGCACCTTTCCCCGTGTCCTCGCGAATCTCGGCCGGCACTTCGTAATGCTTGCTCATGATTTGAAGTCCGTAGCAAATTGTGGATGAAACCGGCAGGCCGCGACCAGCCCGCCGGGGTAGCCGAACATTGTATCCGGAAACTGCGCCAAAAGCCACTGATTCATGAAATGTATGGCAGGAACGGGTGTGGCGCTAAAGAATACGGCCCCGGAGTCCGGGGCCGTTGGAGTCTAGTGGGCCATGCGGCTGTAGGTAACGCTCAGCCGTCGCACAAGCGTTGTGGGCAAGGCGCGCGAGTGCAGGACTGGTTATCCCAATTCAAGCGAGCGGAACGCAGCCCACGGCGCTTGTGCGGCGGCCCTCCGGGAGCCACTGTGCTGGCGCGACTCGGCGTTCCGTTTCTTGGCAAGGGAACAACCATTCCCCGCGAAACGCGCCTTGATTCGCACCAGCACAGTGGCTCTGAGCGTTACCTACAGCCGCATGGCCCACTAAGGCCCGCCGGGTCAGGCTGACCCGGCGAGCACAGGCATCACGGCGTGGAGAAGGTCTGGATCTGCACCGCGGTTGTCGATCCATCTCCCTCGCCGATGCCAAGCGGCAGGTATTCGTTGACCAGCCAGAGGAACAGCTGGTTGATGTAGAACGGGCTCAGGAACACGCCGCTGCGACCCCCGGGGATGATCTCGTCGACCAGCGGCCGCTCGGGCGTCATGTGCGCCACGGTCCGGCGGGCCGGCCCGGCCGAGAACATGAAGTCGTTGAGATTCTGCGCTCTCGGATTGTGCCCCGAAGCATCGACGACGTCGAAACCGCCGGAACGCGCGACGCCGGGCAGCTCGGGCGACAGGTCGGACAGGCCGAAGCCATTCGGAATGTTGAACGGAACGCTCCCCAGCGGATGGCTGAACACGATGCGGTGCAGCTTGCCCCAGCGGTAATCGTTCAGGTCCGTGGAGTTGTCGAAGGCCGGTGCGAACTCGTCGCTGGCCAGCCGATCCAGTGCCGCCTGCAGGCTGGCCAGCAGAATGAAATCACGCCGGTCGGCCGCGCTGGACGGGGCCGGCAGGCCCTCGATTTCGGGCACGTTGAAGAACGGGATGCCCGAGGCACCGACGCCCTGGCGCTGCTCGAAGCTTTGCAGCAGGTTCATGAACGCCCGGTTGGCCTCTCGCCCGGTCGGCAGGTTGTCCCCGAGCCCGATCGCGCCCAGTGTGGCATCGATGGTGTTGCGGATGGCCTGGCCGCGGAACGCCGAGTAGATCGTGGCCGCGACACTGTTGGCCACCTCATCCGGGCCCGGTTCGGTCAGCGCAAACGGATTGTCACCCGGGTCGAAGCCTTCGGCGATGCCGGTGGGGGTCGAGAAATCCCAGGCCGCCAGTCGGCCCATGGCCTCGGGGATGCGTGGATCGAGCAGGAACTGGGCGATGCCCGGCCATGCATCCTCGGCCAGAGCGTTTTCGAATGCTTCGAGCAGGTACGGCACGACGATCTCGGCATCCAGCAGCTGGTTGTTGGCCTGCAGGGCCTTGACCTTGTCGATCGTGATCGGCTCGCCCGAGGCGATCATGCGCTCGACCTCGCGCTGGATGCGGCCCATGCGCAGCGAGACGTAGCTCGAACCCAGGTAGTAGATGCCGTTGGCGCCGGGGCGAAGCTGGCTCAATGCGTTGTTGTCCAGCGTCACGCCCACCGGGTCGTTGTTCGCATTGAGGATGAAACCGCTTTCCGGGTTGACCACTTGCGGCATTTCGTCCAGCGGCAGCGCGGCAAAGTTGATGCCGCGGGTCACCGGCTCGCCGTCGACCGGCAGCCATTCGTTGTTGCGCGCGCCGGTGCCGTCGCGCAGCAGGAACGGCGGCGTACCGTCAACCGTGTTGTTCTGCAGGTCGGCGCGCAGCGGCACGGTACCGGTGGTGAAGTAGGCGATGTTGCCGTCAACATCAGCGTAGACGAAATTCTGGCCGCCGACGGTGAAGTCCTTCAGCCCTGCCTGGAACTCGGCCAGGTCCTTCGCCCGGGCCCAGGCACGGAAGCTCGAAAGTTCGAAGGTCGGTCCCCAACCGGTGTACTGGATGGAAACCCCGGTGGTCGAGGTGGGCTGGGCCACGATCGGGCCGTTGTTGCGGCGCGGCACGAGGAAGGTAATGCCGCCGGTATCGAAACCGACATTGGCGCGGCTGATGTTGTCGGCCTGGCCGTCGCCAAGATTATTGACGAAGTAGGACTGGAACACGACCTGCAGCGGCTCGGGCTGGCCCTGGAACAGGCTGTGCGTGGGCAGGCCGAAATTGTTGACCAGGAACTGCTCCTGGAAGTAGTCGGTGACGTCGTTGGGGTTGACGGTCGACCCCCAGCAGATGCGCAGGTTGCAGCCCAGGATGATCAGCGGCGTGCCGGGGAAGGAAACCCCGCTGACGGCCACGCCTTCGCCGCGGATGACCAGGTTCTCCTTGGTGAACGTGGCCGGCATCTCCAGACCCAGGTGCGGGTCATGGGCCAGGATGGGGTAACCGCTGTCGGTCAGGTCGCCGGAGAACACGAAGAAATTGCTGCCGGCGCGCTCTTCGGCGCGCGAGATCGAACTGCCCACGACCGGGACGGCCTTGAGCGCCTCGACATGCTGGCGCAGGCTGTCGACCACCAGCGGATCCAGCTGCGGGATTTCGAAATTCGGCGCACCGGCCGCGGACTTGCCGCCGGCAGACTGCACGCTGTCTCCCCCCTGGGCAGGAACCTGGATGATGCCGGCGTCGGTAAACCAGGTCGGGATGGAAACCGAGTCATCCTCCGGCGCGATCCGGATGATGTCTTCGAAGAACAGCGCCTGGCCGTCGAAGCCTACGAAATCGCCGACGCCCTGGAAGGTCAGCAACTGAACCGTCAGGTCGGCCGCGGCGGTATCGAACGAAAGCTGGAACGAGATCAGCTTGCCGATGGCCAGCGAATCCACCGGTGTCCACGGCTCGGCCGCGGTCAGCTCCAGCGCGCCGTATTCCGGCGGCAAAGCGTTCTGGCGCAACCAGGTGTTGACGCCATCAGCATAGGCCTTGACCCAGCCCTTTTCGTCCGCGTTCAGGCCAGCCCACGAGGCAAACGCGGCGCGTCTCAGGCCCAGCGTGCGCAACTGGATGTCGTTCGGAATCGCGGCCGGGCCGAGCAGCTCGGCCAGCGTACCGGAGGCGACCCGCCTGAGGAAATCCATCTGGAAGAAGCGGTCACGCGCGTGCAGGTAACCCTGCACGAAGGTCACGTCGCGCTCGGTCTCGCCGGCAATGGTCGGGATGCCGTCGGCATCGGTGTAGACCGTCACATCGTCCGACAGGCCGGGCACGTTGATCGTCTGGGCCTGGGAAAGGCTGGCGCCGGCGGCCAGCAGGATGGCCAGCGGCAGGCTGCGAAGCATGGAAATGACAGATTTCATCTGAATTACCCCGTTTATTGTTCGATGGATGCGGGTGCATACCCGTCAACGCATTATTGCACAGCCACGCGCCGGTTCAAAAATTTGCCGAAGGAATCTGCGCCGGCTCCGGACATGCGGGCCACGGGCTACAACCGGGTCCGTACCTCCATCAGTTCCGGGAAGAAGCGCAGTGCCAGTGCCTTTTCCAGGAACGTGGTGCCGCTGGAACCGCCGGTGCCGCGCTTGTGGCCGATGATGCGCTCGACCGATTTCAGGTGCCGGTAGCGCCACAGCTGGAACGACTCCTCCACATCGACCAGCCGCTCGCACAGCGCGTACTCGCTCCACCACTGATCAGGCGTGCGATAGATCCCGACCAGCACGTCGACCAGCGCGGACGAGAACTCGTGCGGCTCGCTGAAGTCGCGCTGCACGCAGCCGGCCGGCACGGCCAGCCCCCTGCGCGCCAGGTAGCGCAGGAAGGCATCGTAGATGGAAGGCGACTCCAGCACCCGGATCAGTTGACGCTGCGCCTGCGGCTGATGATCGAACACCCGAATCATGTCGCGGTTCTTGTTGCCGAGCAGGAACTCCACGCAGCGGTACTGGAAGGACTGGAAGCCGGATGCCGATCCCAGCACGTCGCGGAACTGCATGTATTCACTGGGCGTGAGCGTCTCCAGCACCGCCCACTGGTCGAACAGCTGCTGCTGGATCATCTTGACCCGGGCCAGGATCTTCAGGCACGGCGAGGGGTTGTCGGCCTCCAGGTTCTCGATCGCCGCGCCAAGCTCGTGGATGATCAGCTTGAACCACAGCTCGGCGGTCTGGTGCTGGATGATGAACAGCATTTCGTCGTGATGCGGCGGGTCGCTCAGCGGCTGCTGGGCATTCAGTACCTTGTCCAGCCCCAGGTAGCCCTGGTAGTCCAGGCCCTCGCCCAGCTTGGTGTGAATACCGGCCTCCAGCTCGCGCCGGTTGGCCGGGCTGGCGGAGTGTTCGTCGATTTCGCTCATGCCCGCTCCCGGGTCGATTTCTGCCAACAAGTGTAAGCCGTTATAATCCCGGGCTGGCCCGCTCCGACACGGCGGTTTCGGTCGGATATTTCCGGCTATTTTCGGTGAGGGCCGGGCCTGATCACGGCGGCACTGCTTCGGGGCAGGCCGGCACGACGACAAAACGAGTCCAGCCATGAACTGGACGACCAACCGAGGAGTATCTGATGGCATCCACCATCGCTTCGTTCAAGGTCGACTACTTCCAGTATCTCGACCCGGATGGAAAGCTGATCGAAGGCGCGCAGATTCCCGCGCTGGCCCGCGACCTCAAGCAACTGGTCAGCCTGTACCGGCTGATGACCCTGACCCGGGTGTTCGACAAGAAGGCCGTGGCGCTGCAGCGCACCGGCAAACTCGGCACCTACGCATCGTGCCTGGGCCATGAGGCGGCGCATGTCGCGATCGGCTCGGCAATGCGCGAGGAGGACTGTTTCGCGCCCATGTACCGCGAGTACGCCGCGCAGTTCTACCGCGGCGTCAAGATGTCGGAGGTGCTGATGTACTGGGGCGGCGACGAGCGCGGCAACGATTTCTCCGGGCCCAAGCATGATTTCCCTTGGTGCGTGCCCATCGCCACCCAGTGCCTGCATGCGGCCGGCGCGGCCATGGCCTACAAGCTGCACGGCCAGCCGCGCGTGGCGGTCAGCGTGGTCGGCGACGGCGGTTCATCCAAGGGCGACTTTCTGGAAGCCATCAACGCCGCCAGCGCCTGGAAACTGCCGCTGGTGCTGGTCATCGTCAACAACCAGTGGGCCATTTCGGTCCCGCGCGAAAAGCAGAACACGGCAAAGACGCTGGCGCAGAAGGGAATTGCCGGCGGTCTGGCCTCGGTGCAGGTCGACGGCAACGACCTGATCGCCGCGCGCTGGGCCATGGACAAGGCCATATCCGCCGCCCGCGAGGGCCGCGGCGGCTCGGTGGTCGAGATGATGACCTACCGGCTGTCCGATCACACCACGGCCGACGACGCCAGACGCTACCGCGATCAGAACGAGGTTGACGAGGCCTGGAAGAAAGAGCCGCTGGCGCGTTTGCGCAACTACCTGGTCGACCAAGGCTACTGGGACGACGTCAAGGAAGAGGAACTGCTGACCGAATGCGCCGGGCGCGTGCAGACCGCGGTCGAGGAATATCAGGACCGGATCAGCAACGACCCTCAACCGATAGACGCAATGTTCGATTACATGTTCAAGGATCTGCCGCATCACCTCGAAGCGCAGCGCGAAATCGCACGTCGCTTCCCGGCCAAGGGAGGGCACCACTGATGGCTGATATCACACTGGTCGAAGCGGTCACGCTGGCGCTGGCCCACGAGATGGAGGCCGACCCGACCGTGGTCGTGTTCGGCGAGGATGTCGGGGTCAACGGCGGGGTGTTCCGTGCCACTGCGGGCTTGCAGCAGAAATTCGGCGACGACCGGGTCATCGATACCCCGCTGGCAGAGGTCATGATTGCCGGCATGTGCGTGGGCATGGCCGCCCAGGGCATGAAGCCGGTGGTCGAGGCACAGTTCGAGGGCTTCATGTACCCGATGGTCGATCACATCGTCAACCATGCCGCCCGCCTGCGCCACCGCACACGCGGGCGCATGAGCTGCCCGGCGGTGTTTCGCGCGCCATGGGGCGGCGGCATTCACGCGCCGGAACATCACTCCGACAGCAACGAGGCGACCTGGGCGCATTTCCCCGGCGTGCGCACGGTGATTCCTTCCTCGCCTTCGCGTGCCTACGGGCTGCTGCTGGCCGCGATCCGCGATCCGGATCCGGTGGTGTTTCTCGAACCCAAGCGCATCTACCGCTGGCAGCGCGAGGAAGTCATCGATAACGGCGAGGAGCTGCCGCTGGATGTCTGCTTCGTGCTCAGGGACGGCACCGACGTGACCCTGGTCACCTGGGGCGCGATGATCAAGGAAACCATGGAAGCGGCCGCCGAGCTGGAAAAGGCCGGCGTCAGCGCCGAGGTCATCGATGTTGCAACGGTCGCGCCGATCGACATGGAAACCATCCTGGAATCGGTCGAGAAGACCGGCCGCTGCGTGATCGTGCACGAAGCGCCGAAGCACTGCGGGGTCGGCGCCGAAATCGCCGCCGGGCTGGCCGACCAGGGCATCTGGCACCTGAAGGCGCCGATCAAGCGTGTCACCGGCTACGATACCGTCATGCCGCTGTATCGCAACGAAATGAATTACATGCCGAGCGTCGAGCGGATTGTCGATGCCGCCAAACAGACCCTGGAGTTTTCATGAAGACATTCAATCTGCCTGATCTGGGCGAAGGGCTGCCCGATGCCGAAATCGTCGAATGGCTGGTTGCCGAAGGCGACGAGGTCAAGGTCGACGATCCCATCGTGTCCATGGAAACCGCCAAGGCGGTGGTCGAGGTGCCCTCGCCTTTCGACGGCAAGGTTGCGAAGTTCCACGGCCAGGCCGGGGACGTGATCAAGACCGGGGCGCCGCTGGTGGATTTTGATACCGGCGAGGGCGGCGATGCACAAACCGCAGCGACGGAAACGGAGGCCGGGGCGGAATCGGCAGCAGAGGATCGGGACCCGGACAAGCGGGACTCGGGACTCGGGACTCGGGACTCGAAGGCAGAATCGGGCGCGGCGGAAGAGCCGGCCCCGGACGACGCCGGGCAGGCCGGCGAGGAACGTGCCGATACCGGGACGGTGGTCGGCAACGTGACGACCTCCGACGAGGTCGTCAGGCAGGCCCATTCCACCGTTGGCGGCGTCAAGGTCACGCCGGCGGTGCGCGCGCTTGCACGCAAGCTCAAGGTCGATCTGGCTGAAGTCGAAGCAACCGGGCCGGACGGCGTGGTGACTTCTGACGACGTGCGCAAGACCGCCCAGCAGGGTCCGCGGCGCAAGCCCGAACCGGCGGCACAACCGCGCGAGGAACAACCGCTGCCTCGCCCCACGCGCAAGCCGCAAGCCCGGCCTGCCGAAGCCCCTTCAGGCGAATGGGAACCGATCCGCGGTACGCGTCGGACCATGGCGCGCGCCATGAGCGAGTCGCAAAAGCGCGTGGTACCGACCACCATCATGGACGACGCCGACATCCATGCATGGCGCCCGGCCGAGGACATCACCGTGCGCCTGCTGCGCTCGCTGTGGGCGGGCGCGCAGGCCGAACCGGGCCTGAACGCCTGGTACGACGATGAACAGAACATGCGCATGATCCACAAGGGCATGCACGTGGGCATGGCGGTCGATACCCCGGACGGCCTGTTCGTCGCCCGGCTGCGCGACGTCCACGCCGCCGACCACCACGGGCTGAGAGCCGAGATCAACCGGCTGCGCGACAACGTCAAGGCACGCTCGATTCCGCCGGAGGACCTGAAGGACTACACCATCATGCTGTCGAACTTCGGTGTGTTCGCCGGCCGCTACGCGACTCCCATCATCAACCCGCCGTGCGTGGCCATCGTCGCTGCCGGCGTGCTGCGTCATGAAGTCGTGCCGGTACTCGGCGGCATCGAGGCCCATAGAACCCTGCCGCTGTCGCTGACCTTCGATCACCGCGTCGTCACCGGCGGCGAAGCCGCACGCTTTTTGAAGGCGATGATCGAGGATCTGCAGCGGGGGGAATGAGGTGGCCGTCGTTCGCGTGAGGAGACGAGTTTCGCTCGATGCCTTTTCGTGGCTTTCGTAAATGCTAAATCGTGAAACTCAACGACGGCTGCGGTCCGGGATCGCAGCCGTCTGCTCCTGATCTCGGGCGCCGGCAGGTCAGTCGAAGCGCAGGTGGCGCACAGATTTCCCCTTGTCGCGAATTTCGCGCAGCGAGTCGATGCCGATGTTGATCTGCTTGTCGACATACTGCTGGGTGATGGCGCGGTCGGACTCGTCGGTCTTGACGCCTTCGGGAATCATCGGCTGATCCGAGACCAGCAACAGCGCGCCGGCCGGGATGCGGTTGGAGAACGCGGTAATGAAAATGGTCGCGGTCTCCATGTCGATGGCCATGGAGCGGGTCCGGCGCAGGTATTTCTTGAAATCCTTGTCGTGTTCCCAGACCCGGCGGTTGGTGGTATAGACGGTGCCGGTCCAGTAATCCATTTCCTGGTCGCGAATGGTCGAGGAAACCGCGCGCTGCAGCGTGAATGCCGGCAGCGAGGGGATCTCGGGCGGAAAGTAGTCGTTCGACGTTCCCTCGCCGCGGATGGCGGCAATCGGCAGGATCAGGTCGCCAAGCTTGTTCTTCTTCTTCAATCCGCCGCATTTGCCGAGAAACAGGCAGGCGCGCGGATGAACGGCACTGAGCAGATCCATGATGGTGGCTGCATTGGCCGAACCCATGCCGAAGTTGATCATGGTGATGTCCTCGGCCGTGGCGTTGCGCATCGCCTTGTCGCGACCACGCACCTCGGTGCCCATCTTCTCGGCAAAGATCTCGACGTAATTGTCGAAATTGGTCAGCAGGATGTGCTTGCCGAATTCATTGATCGGTGTGCCGGTATAACGCGGCAGCCAGTTCTCGACGATGCTTGCCTTGGTTTCCATCAGGTCATTTCTCCTTCCTGGAAGGCAAGCTGCGGCCCGAGAGCCTGCTTCAGTTCGCCCAGCCAGGGTTCAAAGTGGCGCCATTGGTCAATGCCACTGGCATAGATCGGCTTGCGCACCTGCTCGGAACTGGCGGTACGTACCGAGCGTTTGGTGCGGTGAAATTCCACGCACTCGGGCTCGAAATCCAGCCCGAGAAAGTCCAGCAACCGTCGGACCTGCCCTTCCAGGTCATCGACCACGCGTTCGTACCGGACCTCGATGATGGAGTCCGGATAAAGCGATTGCCAGTACTCCATCAGATCGACATAGCCGACATAATAACGGCCGATATCGTTCAAGCCATAGCTGAATTCCTGGCCCTCGGCAAACAGCTGCTTGAATCCTGAAAAACAGCAGGCCAGGCCTGAGCGCCGGGCATCGATGATACGCGCATTGGGCAGGATGGACTTGATCAGCCCGATGTGCCGGAAGTTGTTCGGCATCTTGTCGGTGAAATACGGTGCGCTACCCCGGTGGATGCGGGTCTCTTCGATGTACTGCCTGCCCAGCTCAGTCAGGCGCTCCGGATTCAGTTCGGCAAGCACGTCGGGATAGCGCGGCTCCTCGTCGCGCCTGAGGCGGCCATTGAGGCGGTGCGCCATGGCCAGGATGTTGGGCAGTTCCAGCGTCCCGTCAACCTGACTGTGCGAGGCCAGAATCTGCTCGATGAGCGTGGAGCCGGCGCGCGGCAGACCGACGATGAAGATCGGATCGTCGTCCGGTGCACCCAGGTTTTCCAGCGATGCCGCGCGCCCGGGGGTGAAGAAGCGCTTCTGGCGATCGAAGTCGCGCTGCATGGCATCGGCGTCGTAGGCGACCTCGTCATGCTTGAGGCGATTGCCGCGCCGGTAGTACTCGAACGAGGCCTCGAAGTCGTCGCGATCCTCAAGCGCCTTGCCCAACGCAAAGCACAGGTGGTAGTGATCGGTGCGGCCGAGTTCGCCGGAGGCCTCCAGCGTCTGCATGCGCTCGACCTCTGCATCGTCGAACCGGAAGGTCTTCATGTTGGCCAGCGACCACCAGGCATCACCGAATTCCGGACGCTCGCGCGCCGCGGCCCGGTAGGCTTCCACAGCCTGATCATGGCGCCCGACGGTCTTGAGCGCATGTCCGCGCAACATCTGCACGTTGGACGGGTTCGGGCTTTTCTCCAGCAGCGATTCGAGCACTTCCAGCGCCTCATCGTAGCGACCGACAGCCGAACACTGGTTGGCATAGGCCATCTCGGCGGCCAGGTTGCCGGGCATGCGACGGCGCAGCTCGGCGGCCTGCTCGAATGCCTGCTCGAACTTCTGGCGCTTGTGCAGCACCTTGATGTAGTCGACCCGGGCGAGATCAAACGAGGAATCGAGCTCCAGCGCGCTTTCGAGCAGGAACTCGGCATCGTCGAGAATGTTCATCCGGGCACCGATGGCGGCCAGCAGCCGCATGGCTTCGAGATGATGTGGATGCTGCTGGAGGAAATGCCGGCAAAGCTTCTCGGCCTTGTAGAGCTTGTCCTCATGCATCATGCTGGTGACCGACTGCAGCTCGCGCGGCAGCCCGGCCAGACGGCTGGCATTGGCTTCGGCCACGGTCGCGGCCCGGATCTCGCCCCGCTTTCGCAGCATTCTCCCCAGGTCGCGCCAGCTGGCCAGCAGGCCCGGATTGAGCTCCACTGCCTTTCGATAAGCCGCAATTGCCGCCTCGGCCCGATCCTGGTCGCGATGGTTGTGGCCGATTTCCTGCCAGGTGCGCCCGTATTCCGGTTCCTTCCGGGTCAGCCGCGCCAGCAGCTCAAGCGCCTCGTCATGGCGCCGGTCCGCACGCCGGCACACCGCCAGCAGAAAAAGCACCCGGGGCTGGTCCGGCGACTGGTCCTGCATGGCCTCCAGCAACCGTGTCGCATCCGGTATGCGCCCTTGCTGCATCAGGGCTTCGATCTGCTTCAGTGAATCGCCCGTCGCCGGGTTCGGGTTGCTATCGGAAACTTCCATGACTTGCATTCTATTCTCTATACCTTAAAAAAACGCCACCCGGGGCGGCCCCGGGTGGCGTGTGCTGGAGGCAGGTTGTATCCGCGGACTCGATCAGAACCGGGGCAGGAAGTGATAGGTGAACTTGATGCCCGCGGTCAGCGGCCGGTTGGTCGTGATCCTGCGAATGTCGTCCTGGTTGTTGATGAACAACTCGGCACGCTTGTCGAACAGGTTCTCGACGAACAGCTCGGCGGTCCAGTTGGCGTTGGCCACCCCGGCCGCCGCGTTGAAGATCGCGTAGCCTGCCTGGCGTTCGCGGTCTTCGGCGGCCAGCGAACTGAACGAGTTGGTCACAGCAATACCGGAGAGCTGCGCATGCCAGCGCTCGACCACACCCCAGTTGACGAATTGCTCGTAGCGACCGCGCAGGTGAACCTGGAACTCGGGCACCAGCGGCAGTTCGCTGCCAATCGGCGCCAGTTCGATCACCTGGGCATCAACCGAGGTCAGCTCGGTGTCGTTGTAGGAAAATGCCCCGTGCAGGGTAAAGTTCTCCGTCGCCCGCCAGGAGAAGTCGGCCTCGATGCCGAAGATCTCGGAATCGGCCGAGTTCTCGATGAACGTCAGGATGGAAACGTTCTGCGGATCGAAACGCGAGACCTGCATGTTGTCCCACTCGATGAAGTATGCACTACCGTTGAAGCGCAGCGTGTTGTTGAACAACAGCGTCTTCCAGCCCAGTTCGTAGTTGGTCACATCATCGGTATCAAAAGTGACGCTGACGGTCGGGAAGTCCGGATTGGCCGACGGAATGCCGCCGCCGCGGTTGAAGCCACCGGGGCGGAAACCTTCCGACCGGGTGAAGAAAAACAGCGTATTGACCGTCGGCGTCCAGGAAAGGTTGAACTTGCTGATCGTGTCGCTGATGTTGAGCGGCTCCGGACTGTGATCGGCGGTACGATCGAAATCGCGGCCACCAGCGCCGCCGGAATCGTTTTCGACTACCGAATCGATGGAGCCCTGGAAGATGCCGTTGGCAAAGTTCGAGGAACCGTGGAAGAAAGTGTCGATGTCGTAATAGCGCAAACCCACCGTGGCAGTCAGGCGATTGGGCACGAGCTGATAGCTGAATTCACCAAAAAACGCCTTCTGCTCATCCTTGCGGGTGACATCGTTGAAGAATGCCACCCCGGGCGGACGGGTATTCGGGTTGATCGAACGCGCGGTTTCGATCGGCGCATTGGGAGCAAAGCCCAGATCCGGCGTTGCCAGATACAGGAAATCATCCTGCGTCTCGATCTTGTAATCGTCGTAGAAAAATCCACCTACGACGCGCCAGCGATTCTCGGCCGGCGTGGAGATGCGGATCTCATGGGTCTGACGACTGTGCTCCTGATCGATGTCGACGCCCTTGGTCGGATCGAGACAGGTGCGCACGTCGGTGATGAAGCGCGGGTCGATATCGTAGTTGACGATATAGGCCGGATTATCGTAGGTGCAGGTGTAATACTCGATGAACCCGCCGGAGTTGTTGTAGCCGGTATAGTCAACCTTCTGATCGACCTGGCGATCGAGATAGGCGCCGGTATAGACCACATCCAGCATGGCCAGCCGACCGTTCAGCGTCCAGGAGACCTGATTGAACTCGTCGCGCAACTTGTCGGGGAAGAAACGGTTGACTTCCAGGTCGCCGACTTCCGGATCGAAGTCGAACACGCCGTCGGCACCCAGCTCCTGGTAGGTGTTCTGGACCAGGAAGTTCCAGTCCTGGTTGAACTCGTGATACAGGCCGAGACGAATGCCCTTGTAGAAACTGTCGTTGAAATCATCCTCGATCAGCTCGACATTGTTGGCGGTCTCGAACTCGGCATTGTCCGGCAGCGCGCCGACATTGGCTTCAGGATTGACCGACGGATCCAGCGTGAACTCGCCGAACACGTTGTCGATATAACCACCGTACTGGATGTTGTAGAACGCCGCGCGGAAAGCCGTGTCGCGGCCGATCGGAATGTTGATGAAACCTTCACCGGAAGAGTTGAACTCACCGTTCCTGGTGTACGAGCCCGTGGCAGTGAAGCTGGCATCGAACACACCCAGCTCCGGCTTGTTGGTGATGTAGCGGATTGTTCCGGCCTGCGAGCTGGCGCCGAACAGCGTGCCCTGCGGTCCCGGCAGCACCTCGATGCGCTGCAGGTCGGTCGCATAGACATCCATGTTGCGGCCCGGTGCCGTGACCGGCTGTTCGTCCAGGTACAGCGCCACGTTGGGCTGCGTGCCCTGGGCGCCGGACAGCAGCACGGTGATGGGCTGGATGGCCATGCCACGAATGAAGATGGTCTGCTGGCCCGGACCGCGGCTGGCGGCATTCAGGCCCGGCACGTTGTTGCGCAGGTCATCGAAGTTACCGATGTTCATTTCCCTCAGCGCCCGCTCGTCCACCGCCTGAATGGTCAGCGGCGCGGCCTGCTGGTCGATCTCTTCGGTCTTGGTCGCGGTGACCGTGATGGATTCGATCTCGCGCGACCGCTCGCGCGGTTCATCGGCAGTCTGCGCATGAAGCGCCGTGGCCGAAGTCGCCAGACCCAGCAGTATCGCCTGTGATAACCGATCTCGTTGCATCTTCATTGTTTCAATTTCACCTCGCGTTTGATGATGGATAGTGCGCAAGCAACTTGAATCGCCCGGCTTGCCGGAAAACCCTTGGCGGATCGGGTGGACAAACTCGCCCGCGGTTGCCCGCGGGCAACTCGTATCCATGGGTTTTCACTCCCTGGCAGGGCTGCCATAGCCCTGTTGTCATACTCAGTCGGCTCGAAGACAGCGCGACCGATGACAAAACGACAAGCATTTCGTGACCAGTACATCGCGAGCAACTGTCGCTGCCACGACCACGGGTCGAGAAAAATCGCTACGCTTGAGTAATGCAGCAGGCAGTTCCCCAAGAAACCACCGGAGGCCGAAGCCGTTGAATGATCGAATTGCGGCAGAGGGTGATGCGTTCAGAAACCCATTGCAAGCGCCGGACAATTGCGATCAGATGTGACGATTTTCCCTCATCACGAATTGAACATGGCCGATGAGCACACGATAATCGGCCATCAAGATACTTCCAAAGCCCTTTGATTCGAACGTTATTCAGCTACCATAACATAGACGATTAACACACTGTTAACACGTTCTGGAATCGCGTCGTGAATGGGGAGAATCCGGCTTGATCGAGCATGAAACAACTGTGAAGGCATCCGCTCCGGCCAGCGTCGGCAACGTTGCGGTTGGATTCGATCTGCTCGGCCATGCGCTGGAAGGGCCGCGAGATCGGGTAAGCGCGACCCTGCGCAGCGAGACCGGCGTGCTGATCGAAAGAATCAGCGGCGTGACGTCTCAGCTGCCGCTTGATTCCCCGCGCAATACCGCCTCGCGTGCAGTCATGGCCTTGCTGGCCGAACACGCGCCGGGGGCGGGTGTGACGCTTGCCATCGACAAGGGCATTCCCCTGGCCTCGGGCCTGGGCGGGTCGGCGGCTTCGGCGGTTGCTGCGGTGGTCGCGGTCAATGAATTGCTGAAGCTGGGGCTGTCGCATGCCGAACTTTATCCTTATGCACTGTCCGGCGAAGCAGTTGCCAGCGGTGCCGCGCACGGCGACAACGTCGGCTGCCAGTTGCTGGGCGGGCTGGTGCTGGCCACGGCCGACCGGCTGATCCCCGTTCCGGTGCCGCCCGGCCTGATCTGCGTGGCAGTGCACCCGGAATACTGCGTCAATACGCGCGATGCGCGCCAATGCCTGCAGGCGCCTTTCGATCTGGCCACCGTGGTCGAACAAAGCGCCAACCTGGCGCAGGTCTTGTGCGGCTGCCACCAGTCACGCCTGGAGCTGATCGCCGCCGGGCTGGCCGATGTGATGGTCGAACCCCGCCGCGCCGCGCTGATTCCGGGTTTCGCGCAAGTCCGGCAGGCGGCGCTGGATCACAACGCCCTGGGCGCTTCGATCTCCGGTGCCGGGCCGACGGTGTTTGGCTGGTTTGCCGCGCAAGACCACGCTGAAAGTGCGTGTACTGCCATGCGCCGGGCATTTGCCGATGCCGGGCTGGAATCCACCGGCTGGATTTCTCCGGTCGATGCGCCCGGCGCCCGTATCGAGGAATCGTGAACATGCAATTCGGATCCACCCGCGACCCGGCAGTGCGCGCCGGGCTGGATGAAGCCCTGCAGGCCGGACTGGCGCCCGATGGCGGGCTGTACGTGCCGCTGCAGTTGCCGCGGCTGGGTCCGGCCTGCATGCCGCGCGAGATCGACCTGCCGGCCTGTGCGGTCGAAGTACTCGCGCCGTTCTTCGCCGGCTCCAGCCTGGCCGGGAGGCTGGATTCCATCTGTCGCCAGGCGTTGAACATCGACTTGCCGCTTGTGGCGCTGGAGGATGATCCGGCCGCATGGATCATGGAGCTGTTCCACGGCCCGACCGCGGCGTTCAAGGATTTCGCAGCCCGGTTTCTGGCCGCCTGCCTGGCGGCCCTGAACGAAGGCGTCAACGAGGGTCAGGCTGCGACCCGCACGGTGCTGGTGGCGACCTCGGGCGATACCGGCGCAGCGGTCGCGGCCGCGTTTCATGGCAGGCCGGGCTTTCGGGTCGTCATCCTCTACCCCGACGGCCGCGTCTCGGCGCGTCAGGCCCACCAGCTCGGGGCATTCGGCGGCAACGTGCACGCCTTTCGCGTGCAGGGTGACTTCGACGACTGCCAGCGCATGGCCAAACAGCTGCTGGGCGATCCTGAGCAGGTGCAGCGGCACGGCCTGACCTCGGCCAACAGTATTTCCATCGGCCGGCTGCTGCCCCAGATCAGCTATTACGCACTGACCGCATTGCGGTTGCAGCGGATGGATCGCGGCAATGATGCCGAGCCGCCGGATTTCATCGTGCCCACCGGCAACCTGGGAAATGCGCTGGCCTGCGTGCTGGCGCGCGAGATCGGATTTCCGATCGGCGCGGTCCATCTGGCCACCAACGCCAACAGGACGCTTCCGGATTACTTCGAAGGCAGCGATTACCGTGGCCGGCCGGGCCTGAAGACCCTGGCCAATGCCATGGATGTCGGCGACCCCAGCAACTTCGAGCGCCTGGCCTGGTTCTACCGCAAACACGACCCGCGCGAGGCAGCCATCCATGCCGAAAGCATCGATGACGCGGCGATCCGGTCGCGCATCATCAGCGAGTTCCGGCAACACGGCCGCGTGATCTGTCCGCACACGGCCTGCGCAATGGAACTGCTGCACCGCCTGCGCGAACGCGGCCATGACCGCCCGGCCGTGGTGGCCGCAACCGCCCATCCGGCCAAGTTCGAGCAGGTCATCGAGCCGCTGATCGGGCAGACCGTGCAGCCGCCAGCCGAACTGGCACGACTGCTGCGGGCTCCGACCCACGCCGAAGTCCTGGTGCCCGAGTCACAGGCACTGGTGCGGGCGCTGGCACATCTGGCTGGTGACTGACGCCGCGTTCGCCTTTCCATCACGGTGCCGGCGCATCATTATGGAATGGCACGCGAACAACCTCACCTGATCCTGGCCGGCGGCGGCCTGGCCAATGGCCTGCTCGCGCTGCGCGTGGCCGAGAAGGCCCCCGGCACTCGCATCACCATGGTCGAGGCTGCCGGTGAAGCCGGCGGCAATCACACCTGGTCGTTCCACCACGGTGATCTGGACGCCGATCAGCATCGCTTCATTGCACCCATGGTGGCGCACCGCTGGGCCGCGCAGCAGGTCCGCTTTCCGGCCTACACACGAACCCTGGAGGCCGGATATCTGTCCATTACCAGCGATTCGTTTCGCGCGCACCTGAAACGGCATGAGCGCATCGAGCTGATCAGCGCCACCCCGGTGCGGGAAGTCGCGCCGGACCACCTTGTGACCGCGACCGGCGAACGCCTTCGCGGGACCGCCGTCATCGATGGCAGCGGTCCGCGCGATGCGCGCGGAATGGTGCTGGGCTTCCAGAAATTTGTCGGTCGCGAGCTGCGCATGGACCGGCCGCACGGCGTCGATTGCCCGGTGATCATGGACGCGACCGTGTCGCAGCACGACGGCTACCGCTTCGTCTACCTGCTGCCGTTCTCGGACCACCGCCTGCTCATCGAGGATACCTGCTACAGCGATGCTCAAGACTTGCCGGAAGCCGCGTTCGGCAGCCGAATCGATGCCTACATCGACGATCACGGCTGGCAGACCGCGCGAGTCGAACGCGAGGAGCGCGGCGTGCTGCCCATCCTGCTGGCCGGCGATTTCGGTGCCTTCTGGCCCGAATCCGATCCTGTCGCCCGGGCCGGATTGCGTGCCGGCCTGTTCCATCCGGTCACCGGCTACTCCCTGCCCATGGCCATGCGCCTGGCCGATGCGGTGGCCGCCGCCTGGCCGCTGGCAGGCCCTGGCCTGGCCGCGCTGACGCGCGAGCATGCACGGCGGTTCTGGCGCGATACCGGGTTCTTCCGTCGGCTCAACCGCATGCTGTTTCGCTCCGGCCGGCCGGATCAACGCTACCGGGTGCTGGAGCGCTTTTACCGCCTGCCCGAACCGCTCGTCACGAATTTTTACGCCGCACGTCTCACACTTGCCGAGAAGTGCCGGATCCTGATCGGAAAACCGCCTGTTCCCGTGGCACAGGCGCTGCAGGTGTTCGGTGAAGCATCATTCCTGCAAAGGGAGCGAGACGAAACATGAACGAGATGAAGACCGCAGCCGTCATCGGCTCCGGTTTCGGGGGCCTGAGCCTGGCCATCCGGCTGCAGTCGGCCGGCATCCAGACCACCATATTCGAAAAGCGCGACAAGCCGGGCGGCCGGGCCTACGTATACGAGGACCAGGGCTTCATGTTCGACGGCGGGCCGACCGTGATCACCGACCCCGGCGCGCTGGAAGCGCTGTTCCGGCTGTCCGGTCGCAAGATGTCGGATTACGTCGAATTGCTGCCGGTAGACCCGATGTACCGGTTGTGCTGGGAAGACGGCACGGTGTTCGACTACACCAACGACCCGGACCGGCTGGAGGCGCAGATCCGGGCGCTGAACCCGGCCGATGTGGATGGCTACCGCCGCTTCCTCGACTATTCACGCACCGCATTCGAAAAGGGCTACCTGGAACTGGGCCACGTTCCCTTCCTGAACTTCGGCTCCATGATCCGTGCCGCGCCGGCGCTGATGAAGCTCCAGGCCTGGAAAAGCGTCTATGCCCGGGTAGCGCAATTCATCCAGGATGAACACCTGCGCCAGGCTTTTTCGTTTCACCCGCTGCTGGTCGGCGGCAGCCCGTTCCGGACTTCGGCCATTTATGCACTCATCCACGCGCTGGAGCGCGAATGGGGCGTGTGGTTTGCCAGAGGCGGCACCGCGGCGCTGGTGCGCGGCATGGTGCGGCTGTTCGAGGATCTGGACGGCACGCTTCATCTGAATGCCGAGATCGCCCGAATGGAGATGGACAACGGGCGCATCACCGGAATCTGCACGCACGACGGCCACCGGCAAAGCTTCGACAGCGTCGCCAGCAACGCCGATGTACTGCACACCTACGACAAGCTGCTCGGACACACCGGACGCGGAAGCCGCCAGGCGCGCAGCCTGCGCGCGAAGAACTGGAGCATGTCGCTGTTCGTGATCTACTTCGGCCTCAATCGGGTGCACCAGCATCTCAAGCACCACATGGTGCTGTTCGGCCCGCGCTACCGCGAACTGATCCGCGACATCTTCCAATCTCCGGATCTTTCCGAGGACTTCTCGCTCTACCTGCACGCCCCGACGCTGACCGATCCGGGACTGGCGCCGGCCGGCTGCAGCGCTTATTACGTGCTGTCGCCAGTGCCGCACCTGGGGACCGCGGATCTGGACTGGGACGAGGTCGGGCCACGCTATGCCAATCGCATTCTCGAATATCTGGAACGGCACCACATCCCCGGCCTGCGCGAGGATCTGGTCACGATGCGGACCCTGACGCCATTCGGCTTCCGCGATGAACTGAACTCGCATCTGGGTTCGGCATTCTCGGTCGAACCGATTCTGACCCAGTCGGCCTGGTTCCGACCGCACAACCGCGATGCCAGGATTCCCAATCTCTACCTGGTCGGCGCCGGAACCCACCCCGGCGCGGGCATCCCGGGCGTGGTCGGCTCGGCCAGGGCGACGGCGGCGCTGATGCTGGAAGACGCGGGCCGGCCGGTGCCGGAGATCTGACGCCGAAATGAGCCAGACACTGCTGGAACACGCCCGGAGCACGATGGCGCTGGGCTCGAAGAGCTTCGCCGGCGCTGCCCGGCTGTTCGATCCCGGGACCCGGCGCGACGTGATGCTGCTGTACTGCTGGTGTCGCCACTGTGACGACGTCACCGACGGCCAGCAACTCGGGCACGGGCGACTGACGACCGCCGACGACCCGACGCTGCTGGCACTGCGCGAGGCATCCCTGGCCGCAGTGGAAGGCCGGCCGCGCGATGAGCCGCCGTTCCTGGCCCTGGCCGAAGTCGTTCGCCGCCATCGCATCGAGCGGCAGCTCATCGAGGACCACCTGGACGGATTCGCGCTGGATGTCGCCGGCTGGCAGCCCGAGTCGCTGGAAGACACGCTGCGCTACAGTTACCACGTGGCCGGATCTGTCGGCATCATGATGGCAACGGTCATGAACGTGCGCGAACCGGTCACGCTGGCGCGCGCCTGCGATCTGGGCATCGCGTTCCAGCTGACCAATATCGCGCGGGATGTGGTCGAGGATGCGCGCGCCGGGCGCTGCTACCTGCCGGCCAAGTGGTTGCGGCCCTTCGGCCTGAAGCCGGCCGCGCTGCCGGACCCGGACTGCCATCAACGTCTTTATCCGCTGGTGGTGCGGCTGCTGAACCTGGCCGAACCCTACTATGATTCTGCCGGCATGGGTCTTGCCGCGCTGCCACCGCGCTCGGCCTGGGCGATTGCCGTCGCCCTGGAGGTTTACCGCGATATCGGGCGCGCAATCATCCACCGCGGCCCGGCAGCCCTGTCCGGGCGCAGCCGCACCGGCCGGGCACGCAAGTTGTGGCGACTGATTACCGGTGGCAGCCGGACGCTGGTCTCGCGTCGAGCCAGTCAAGAGAATCCTGCGCGCAGCGGCCTGTGGACGCCGGCGTCACTCGATTTTCCGCGGCAGGCTCCAGTCGATCGCCGGGACGCCTTTTGATTCCAGCCACCGGTTGGCGGTGGAGAAATGCCGGCAGCCCAGGAAACCGCGGTGGGCTGAAAGTGGCGACGGGTGCGGCGCGGTCAGCACCCGATGTCGCTGGCGATCGATTCCCTCACCCTTGCGCCGCGCCTGTGCACCCCAGAGCAGGAACACCACCGGCCGCTCGCCGCGATTGACCTCCTCGATCACCCGGTCTGTGAAGCGTTCCCAGCCCTTGCCCTGGTGCGCACCGGCGCTGCCGCGCTCGACCGTCAGCACCGCGTTGAGCAGCAGCACACCCTGGCCGGCCCAGTGTTGCAGGCAGCCGTGATCCGGGATCTCGAAGCCGATATCGTCGTGCAGCTCGCGATAGATGTTGGCCAGCGAAGGCGGCACCGGCACGCCGGGCCGGACCGAAAAGCACAGACCGTGGGCCTGGCCCGGCCCATGATACGGATCCTGGCCCAGGATCACCGCCCGGACCTTCGACGGCGGCGTGGAATCCAGCGCGTTGAAGATCTGCTCGCCGGGCGGGTAGACCTGGGCCCCGGCGCGCTTGCGCTCGCGCAGAAAGGCCGATAGCGAGCGCATGTAGTCACTCTCGAACTCATCGCCCAGCCGTTCCAGCCACTCCGGGGAAAGTTTCACGTTCGCTGCTCTGGACATCGCGGCATTCGTCCTCATGTAGGATCATTGGTTCCCGGTTCCTGGAAGTGTTTTTTTTCCGCAGATGAACACAGATAAACACAGATGAAAGACGATCATAATGCGAATGACCGAGCTTGCGCCGCGGGGAATGAATTCAGCAAAAGTGGCGTGGATCACGGCCTTGGGGCGCCAGGAACTGAAGTTACTGGTCCAACCGCGCAGGAGCGCTGGCGCTGCTCCGCAAGCGAGGAGAAATTGTGAGGGAGGCTTTCGGGCTGCACCATGTGGCGCTGGATTCCCGGTTCATGAAAGTCTCCATAAATCTGAAGGGCCTCGCCTATATCCGTGTTCATCTGTGTTCATCTGTGGATAAATAACCGGCACAAGACATCCACCGGAACCGCAACGCGTCGGAAAACCACCCGACACCCGACCCAAGCAACAGGATTTGTTAATGACGATCAAGACCGATGCGGTAATCGTGGGGGCCGGCCCGGTGGGGCTGTTCCAGGTGTTCGAACTCGGCCTGCTCGGGCTGAAGGCCGAGCTGGTAGATTCGCTCGCCCAGGTCGGCGGCCAGTGCAGCGAGTTGTACCCGGAAAAGCCGATCTACGACATCCCGGCCTGGCCGGTGATCGGCGCCCAGGAACTCATCGACAAGCTGGTCGAGCAGATCCGGCCGTTCGAGCCCGGCGTGCACCTGGGTCAGGAAGTCGCCGGGTTCGAACAGCTCGATGATGGCCGGTTCCGGGTCGAAACCTCCAAGGGGACCGTGTTCGATGCCGGTGCCGTGATCATTGCCGCCGGGCTGGGGGCCTTCCAGGCGCGCCGTCTGCGCGCCCGGGGGCTGGATGACCTGCATGCCGAAAACATCCATTACAAGGTCACCGACCGGCAGCAGTTCGCCGGCAAGCGCCTGCTGATCCTCGGCGGCGGCGACTCGGCGCTGGACTGGACGCTGGATCTGGCCGGGATTGCCGAGCACATCACCCTGATTCACCGGCGCAAGGACTATCGCGCCCAGCCGGCCTCGGTCGAAAAGATGCAGCAACTGGCCGCAGCAGGCAAGGTCACCGAGCAACAGGGCACGGTCAGCGAAGCCATCGGCGTGCCCGGCCGGGTCGACGCTCTGGAGCTGACCACGCTGGAACGTGAGAAGATCCGGATCGAAGGCGACGAAGTCCTGGTGTTCTGGGGGCTGGCGCCCAACCTCGGGCCGATTGCCGACTGGTCGCTGGAAATCGAGAAGAAGCAGATCCCGGTCGATACCGAGAAATTCCAGACCTCGATTCCCGGCGTATTCGCGGTCGGCGACATCAACACCTACCCGGGCAAGAAGAAGCTGATCCTGTCCGGTTTCCATGAAGCCGCACTGGCCGCCTTCGGCGTGCAGAAGCACCTGAATCCGGACGCTCGCCAGTTCCTGCAATACACCACCACCAGCCCGATCATGCATCAACGCCTGGGGGTGGAAAAATCCGGCTGAGCCGGGATGCTGGGCTGGCTCAAGCGCCGGCGCATCCGCCGGCTGGCGGCGGAACTTGCGCCCACCGATCGCGAACTGAACCGGCTGATCCGACGCCACCGCTGTCTGCAACGGCTCGATGGCAACGAACGCGAACGCCTCGGCCGGCTGGCCGCCGAGATCCTGGCAACCAAGCAATTCCATGGTGCCGGTGGCCTGCGGCCCGATCGCGGTGACTGTCTGGCAGTCGCCGTGCACGCTGCCCTGCCGGTGTTGAACCTGGGGCTGGAGCCCTACCGCCAGTTCCACACCTTCATCCTGTACCGCGACGCATTCGCAGTCGAGATCGAGGAAACCGACGACGACGGTCTGGTCCATCGGGGTCGCGACCTGCGCGCCGGCGAGGCCTGGCAGCGCGGTCCGGTAGTGCTGTCGCTGGCCGACGTGGCCGATTCCGGGCACGGCCAGGGCTACCACGTGGTTGTGCATGAACTGGCCCACCAGATCGACCAGCTCAACGGCGAGGCCGACGGCTATCCGCCGCTGCCGCGCGAGATCGAACATCGCGACTGGGTGGAGACCTTCAATCTGGCCTGGTCGGCGATGCTGGAAGATCTGGAACAGGGCCGCGAAACCACGCTGGATCCGTATGCCGGCGAGTCCCCGGCGGAATTCCTGGCGGTGGCCTGCGAGGCCTTCTTCGACACGCCCGAGCATCTGGCCGAGGTACTGCCGGATGTCTACCGGTTGCTGGCCCGGCTGTTCCGGCAGGATCCCGCCGATCAGGAAGCACGCGTCGCAGGCAGCCGGGGACGGTTAAACTGATCACCATCGTCTGATCAGGAGGATGCGGCGGGAATGGACTCGATCACCGGCGCCCTGCTGATGCCGGGTAACCGACGGATGCCGTGCCGGGATCCTCAGGGTGCACGACGCACTGGCCTGGCTGGGCCAGATCACGATGTTCCCGGCACTCGGGCTGCGGGAGGAAGGCTGAAAGTCATTTGCGAACAATCGAAGCGGCCAGATTCACCGCCAACCAACCGCTATCCCAGCCGCTGGCCCAATTCAAACAACAAGGCGGCGGTAGCGCCCCAGATACGGTGTTCGGGATGATGCAAAGTCAGTATTTCAAACTCGCGACCCTGGTGACACAGGCGACTGCGTTGCCAGGATTCAGGCCGGAGCAGTTCGGACACGGCCACGGTAAAGACCTGTTCGGCCTCGGTGCCGTCGGCCTGCAATCTTGTGCGTGCAGCGACCGAAGCAACCACGGGCGTGATGCGGTAACCCGAAATCGTGTCGTATCGATCCAGGTAGCCGAGCGGCTGAACGTCCTCGGTATCAATGCCCGCCTCTTCATGGGCCTCGCGCAGCGCAGTCTCGATGGCCGAACGGTCGCCATGTTCACGCCTTCCGCCCGGAAACGCTACCTGCCCGGCGTGCTGCGCAAGTTGTTCCGAGCGCACGGTCAGGATCACCGACGGCTCGGCCTGATGCAGTAATCCGACCAGCACCGCCGCCGGCCGGCCCCGAGGCAGACCTTCCGGCAGGTAACCGCCGACCGGCAGATCGGTCAGCGGCGTTTCCAGCGAATGCAATGACCCGGCGAGACGCCCGAAAATGCTCTCCGGATCCAATGGTTCTTGAGCCGAGCGTCTTGCAGCGTGTCGCAACGGTGCCCGGGATGGGGAGGGTGATTCAGCCTTCACTGGAAAACATTTGCCCGGCGCGCAGGGGTAGCCGGGCCATGATTTCTCGCCTTTGCTCGGCACTGTAGCCAAGCCAGCCGGCAATCTCATTGCCGGTCCGAAAGCAGCCCATGCACAAGCCCGAATCGTCCAGCCGACAGATGTCGATGCAGGGCGACTCGACGGATTCGAGCTTGTGGGCCGCTTCGTTCACGCAGCAATCAGTTGCCGGGCTGCTCCATTCCTTCCGGCACGCCGATCTGGACCAGCTCGATATCGAAGCGCAGCGCTTCGTTCGGCCCGATCAGCGGCGGATCACCACGCATGCCGAAGGCCAGTTCCGGTGGCAGGAATACCTGCCAGGTCGCACCCTCGCGCATCAGCGGCAGGATTTCCTGCCAGCCTTCGAGCACGCTGTCGATCTGGAATGAAATCGGACGCCCGCTGGCAAAGGTGCTCTCGAATTCACGCCCGTCGACCTTGGCGCCGCGGAAGTGAATGGTCACGGTATCGCTCGGGCTGGGGCGTGAGCCGTTGCCCTCTTCGATCACCCGATACTGCACCCCGCTTGGCAGAGCCACAATTCCGGTCCTGCCGCGATTCTGGGCCAGGAACTCATCGGCCCGGGCCTGGTTCTCCTCGGCCAGACGCTGGAATTCCTCCATGCGCTGTGCGCGCACGCGCTCATTGAACGCAGTCAGCACCTGCTGCATCTCCTGCGGCGCAACCCGCGGGTCGGTACCGGCGTTGGCATCGCGGATTGCCTGAATGGTGGCTTCGATATCGAGATCCCACTGGCGAACTTCGGCTCCGAACTCGAATCCCAGGGCATAGCCGAGCTTACCCTCATCGCTTTCGAAATCCTGCGCCAGCACCGGCGCGGCCACAACCGCCACCAGCAGAACAGAAAACAGCTTTTGCATACTTCCTCCGAATGAAAAATCAGGTATTGATGAAAACCCCGTATTGTAACCGAGATAAGCGGATCAACCTGAAGCTGCGCCGTGAGGATTGGACTTTGCCTGAGTCTTCCGGTTCACAGGGAAATCAATCGCAGGCTGCAATCCGCCAGCTGGCAACCGCGGCGACTGCCGGCAGCTCAACGGCCCCGCCCAGCGGCAACTTCTATGGCTGAATTTACCATTTATATGGCGATATAAACCACTTGCATGCTCCGAAAATTTCCAGCCCACTGAAAACTCTACAGTTTTTTCGGGTGGCGCGAGTCTTGCAATAGTACGGTGAAATCCAAATCCCCCGACTGCAAAGGAGACTCAAATGGGTGTTTTTTCAAGACTTGGCGACATCATCAATGCCAACCTGAACGCAGCCCTGGAAAAGGCAGAGGATCCGGAAAAGATGATCCGGCTGATGATCCAGGAAATGGAGGACACGCTGGTCGAAATCCGCTCGGCCACGGCCAAGTGCCTGGCGGAGAAGAAGGAGCGTACCCGGCTGCTCAAGCGACTGGAAGAACAGAAGCTGGACTGGGAACACAAGGCCGACCTTGCACTGGACAAGAACCGCGAGGACCTGGCTCGCGCCGCACTGGCCGAAAAAACCGCGCTGGGCGACCGCATCAAGCACCTGGGCGAAGAACTGGGCCTGTACGACGAGCAACTGGAAAAGTACGACGGTGATATCGGCCGGCTGCAGGCCAAGCTCAACGACGCCCGGGCGCGCCAGCGCGCGATTGTGCTGCGGCATCGTTCGGCCACGCATCAGCTCAAGAGCCGGCGCCAGATTCACAATCACAAGATCGACGAAATGCTGCACCGCTTCGATTCGGCGGAAAACCGCATTGACCACATCGAGTCCGAGGCCGAGGCGCTGGACATGGGCCGGCAGGCGCGATCGCTGGAAGAGCAGATCGAGCAGCTACAGCGCGACGACCGCGTTGAAGCCGAACTGGACGCGCTCAAAAGCGCCCGCGCCAACCGGGAATGATGAGCCATGAACGAATTGCTTTTCGTACCGCTGGTCGTCTTCCTGGTCATCGTCGCACCGATCTGGCTGATCCTGCACTACGCAACCCGGAACTCGGCCAGCAAGCGCCTGACCAGCAAGGACGAAGTTCTGCTGGAGGAACTGCACGACAACGCCCGTCGACTGGCCGAGCGCATCGACAGCCTGGAACGCATCCTGGATGCCGACACGCCTGAATGGAGGAACCGTCAATGAATCAAGAGCGATATGAATCCATCCATCGCAACCGCCTGTACCGGAATCGCAAGCGTGGGTTGCTGGCCGGGGTCTGCGCCGGCATTGCCGACTGGACCGGGTTCAACCTGACAGCGCTGCGCGTGGCCGTGCTGTTGCTCGCAATACCATTCACTGCGGTGATCGTGATCGGCTACCTGCTCATGGCCCTGCTGGTGCCGGCGGCTCCTGAATCACTGTACCGGGATGAGGCCGACGAACAGTTCTGGCGCGAGACACGGCGTGCTCCAACCGAGAGTGCCGCCAGCCTGCGCCGGCGCTATCGCGACCTGGACGAACGGCTGCAACGAATGGAAGCCTGGCTGACCTCGCGCGAATACCGCATCCGCAGCGAACTGGACAGCCGTTCATGAAAAGCGCGCTGGTCGTATTCCTGATCGTTACCGAATCATGCGCGGACTGACCGCAACCACACCTCCGGGGCCATTCGGTTCCAGCCGAACGATGTAGCCGCTTCTGGAGGTGAATCGTTGCCGAGGTGCCAGTTCCATGTCCGGATACAGTCCGGGATTGGGACTTCCCTGGATCTGGTGCTCCAGCACTTCCAGCAGGTAATCGCGGTGGTAATGGTCCAGAAGATGCCGAATGGAATCCCGGAACATGGACATCGCGTAATACGCCTTGAACTGCACGGTGACGGAATCGAAATCCAGGCCACGCGTGTTCATCCAGGCGCGCGCGCGAAAACGTTCCGGATAGTATTCGGTTTCCAGCGCAAACGGAAAGCTGAAACGCAATTCAACCTGCCGTCCCAGCTTCTCCAGCCCCGCGGTGGATGCTGCAGCGGCCGGCAGAAGAATCCTGTCCGCCTTCAGGCACTGGCGCCATGCATTCAGTTCATCTGCGTCAGGGGTGCGGCTCCAGACAATCAGCGTTCCGGTTGCCCCGGATTCGCCATCGCGGCGCACGCCACCGGCATGCAACAGTTCTCTGGAAACTTGCCGTGGCGCAATCCCGGCCCGACGCCGCTGAACGCGGTCAGCAAGATAGGCAGCAACTTCCCCGGCGTGACTGCGCCCAGTTTGAGTACATCTCTGCGTTTCGGCATTTTCTTGCTCCTTGCAACGCCGGTCGCATGGCCGGCGAATCAATGGATTGATTGTTTGCAAGCCCATCACATCCAGCTTGCTGCGCCGAAGTCTGATCGCCAGGCAGATGAATTGATATGCTCAAATCGTGAAAATTTCTTGATTTTTGTGATGAAAAGCATCCCAAACGGCCATTTTAGCGATGCTGATAACAGACTGAAAGATCAATCCAGAATGCTCATGCAACAGACATGAACGGAAGGGCTTTCAACCGGTTTGCGGGTGTCATGCGGGGAAATCCCGGGAACCTCTGATCAAGGAACTCCGGAATAAGCTTTCTCCCCTGCGCGCACGGCTATCGGAATACGATTTGCAGAAGGCGGCAGAGAGCAGGTTGTGAAAGCATTGAAGGCGCAGGGCGGGTTGTAGGCCTGGTTGAAGTCCAGCACCAGTTCGTCCCCTGAAGGCAAATCGGCATACAGAAAACGACCCAGTCCGTAGGTTTCGCTGCCGGAGGTGCGGTCGGCGAAGATAAAAAACAGCCGTCCTTCGGACAATACTGCCTCCAGCGAGACGATCCGGCCACCGATTTCAAATTCGGCGCGGCCGGGATTGGGTTCGTCGATCAACTGACCCATGACGTTGGCCACACGCAAGGTGCTTCCCGGGGGATGCTCGACGAATCTGGCTTTCAGGCGCCATGCCGGTTCGGGCTCATAGTAATCGAGCCCGACAAAGGATTGCCGGGTTGCAGCCTGTGGGTCGCGCACTCGCAAGGCCAGCACCTCGCCCGGCTGGACCAGGTGAATTCTGATGCCCGCCGCTTCAACGCGGGTCGGTCCATCTTCATCATCAAGCAGCAGGTCTGCATGCGAGCGCTGCATGCCATTGACGAGCACTTCATCGGCGGCAAATACTTCGAATGCGGCCGATTCCAGGCCCTCGGCGACCATGATCCGACCCCATTGCCGCGGGCCGCGCGCGACCACGATATCGTTTTCCGGCCCGGCACCAACGGTATTGGCACCCGGCTGAAGACGATGCAGCCCGGTCAGGCTCAACCAGCCATACGGCTCTGTCAAACGCTCCAGTCGACGCTGCCGCCAGTCCATGGTCAGATCGATGAACTCATGCATCGTCAATCCGGCCTCCGAGGCGTTTTCGTCCGCAGGCTGGGAGCAGGCGGCAAGCGTGCCCGCCAGCATCAGGCACCAGAGCATTTTCCATCGATGCTCAAGCGCGCCCATAGACATCTTCCAGCCGCTCGATGTCATCCTCGCCGAAATAGCTGCCGGTCTGGACTTCGATGATATGCACGTCCTCGCGGCCCGGATTTTCCAGCCGATGCAGCGAGCCAGCCGGAATCCTGACGGTCTGACCCGCTTTGCGATCCACGGTTTCATCGCCTACCCGAACCCTCGCCTGGCCGGAGACCACGACCCAGAACTCGCTGCGATGCTGGTGTCGTTGCAGCGACAGCACGCCGCCGGGGCGCACCACCAGTCGCTTGACCTTGCAGTCCTCGGCATCCTCCAGCACCGTATAACTGCCCCACGGGCGGTGCACTGTACGGTGATATACCGCTGTTTCGTGCTCGCGCCGGGTCAGTTCCTCAACCACCGCCTTGACTTCCTGGGCGCGGTCCCGACTGGCCACCAGCACCGCATCACCGGTATCGACGATCACCATGTTGTCGATGCCGACCGCGGCTACCAGGCGCTGGTCACTTTGCACGAAGGTGTTGCGGGTATCGACCAGCACCGCATGGCCCTGGACCTGGTTACCCGAACCATCGGTTTCATACAATTCGCTGATCGCCTGCCAGGAGCCGATATCGCTCCAGCCGCAGGCCATCGGCACTACCGCCCGGCGCGGCGCCTTTTCCATGACGGCATAGTCGATCGACTCGCTCCTGACGTTGGCGAACTGCGCGCCGTCAAGCTCGATGGGTTCAGCGTCAAGATCACTGGCCGACCAGGTCGTCTCGACACCGGCCAGGATATCCGGCGCCTGTTTGGCCAGCGCGTCAAGAATGGTATCGGCCGAAAAGCAGAACATACCCGCATTCCACAGATAACGCCCGCTCTCGAAATATCGCAGCGCAGTCTCGGCATCCGGCTTTTCGACAAATGCCTCGATCCGCGCGCCGGCCTCGTCCAGCGGCTCGCCCGCGCGGATGTAGCCAAAGCCCGTTTCGGCATGGGTGGGCTGGACCCCCAGGCAGACCAGCCAGCCTTGCTGCGCCAGCCGGTCGGCATCGGCCACGGCTTTGCCAAATGCTTCCAGGTCGCGCACCATGTGATCGGCGGGCAGCACCAGCAACCTCGGCGGGTTGTCGGATTGGTTGCCAAAGCGATCACGCACCCATAGTGCCGCCGCCGCAATCGCGGCTGCGGTGTTGCGGCCTTCCGGCTCGAGCACGAAACTGCAGTCTGCTTCCGGCGCGACCTCGCGATAGATGTCGCGCGTATAGAAGTAGTAATCGCGAGAGGTGATGGTCAGAACATGCTCGTGCCCGGCTACCTTCAGCGCGCGCTTGAGCGTCGAGCCGGCCAGCGTCTGACCGTCGGACAGGCGCATGAACGGCTTGGGGTGAGCCTTGCGCGAGACCGGCCACAGCCGCGTGCCGGCACCGCCGGAGAGAATCACGGGAATCATCATGTTGCTTGTTTCCATTGTTCGAGACAGGCCGCGATGCCCTGCTCCACGTCCGGTACATCCTGGCCGGTAAACGTCCGGTAGCGTTGGCAGTTCAGCACCGACCAGACCGGTCGGCGGGCCTTCTGCGGCCAGGCGGCACTGGCAATCGGTTCGATCTTGACCGGGCTTGCCAGCAATCCGCGCCGCGAGGCCTGTTCGATCACGCGGCTACCGAACTCGTGCCAGGACATGTTGCCATCGCCGGCAAAGTGAAACAGGTTGCAGCCCGCTTCGAGCTGATCGCCGCGCCGAACTAGGGCGACGCTGGCCTGTGCCAGGTGACCGGCCCAGGTCGGCGAACCGAACTGGTCGGACACGATCCGCAGATCCTCACCGCGCGCGGCCCGCGACAGGATGGCCGAAAGGAAGTTACCCGGGAAATGACTGTACAACCAGGCAGTACGCACGATCAGCGCGCGTGCGCCGCTCCTGGCCACGGCCTGCTCTCCGGCCAGCTTGGTTCGACCGTAGGCATTGCCCGGCGCCGGCGGATCGTCTTCACGCCAGGCACGATTGTTTTCTCCGGAGAATACGTAATCGGTGGAAAAATGCAGTAGCAGGCGGTCATGGTCCGCGCACCATTGCGCCAGCCAGCCCGGCAGGTCGGCATTCATCCGGGCGGCTTGCGCCTCCTCGTCCTCGGCCTGATCAACCGCCGTCCAGGCCGCCGTGTTGACCACCAGGTCCGGCTTGACCCGCTCCAGCGTCTTGTCGACCAACCGACGATCGGAAAGATCGCAAGTGAAGTCGCCATTGCTTCGATCGGTAGTCACGACTTGGCCGAGGCGAGCAAGTTGCGGTGCCAGGTGACGTCCAAGCTGGCCGCCGGCACCGGTCAGCAGGATTCGCATATCGGCAAATGCTCCCTTGCAATTTCATTCAGGGTCGGGGCGTGCTGGTCCTTGTCCGACAGCGCAGCCGGCGGCTCGGGCCATTCGATGCCGATCGCGGCATCGTCCCAGGCAATCGATGCGTCATGCTCCGGCCGATACGGCCGGGTGCAAAGGTACGAGAATGTAGCGGTGTCCGACAACACCTGGAAGCCGTGCGCGAAGCCCTCGGGAATCCACAGCTGCCGGTGGCTGTCGGCATCCAGCTCGACCGCCGTCCAGCAACCGAAAGCCGGGGAGTCGGTGCGGATGTCGACGGCCACGTCGAAGACCCGGCCGGAACTGACCCAGACCAGCTTGCCCTGCGGTTCCGGCCACTGGAAATGAAGGCCGCGCAGAACGCCGCGTGCGCTGTGGCTGGTATTGACCTGGGCGAATCGTTGCGGCAGTCCGGCCTCGCGGTAGCGCTCGTCGCGCCAGTTCTCGAGGAACCAGCCGCGCGCGTCACCGAATACCTGCGGCTCGATCAGCTTGACTTCGGCCAGGTCCGTATCCAGCACCTTCATGGCTCGCATCCGGCTCGAACTTCCAACGACCGCTTCATCACGCCACGGCCCTGCATCACGACGCCGGCGCGCGCACGCCCAGCCGCTCACCGCGGTAGGAGCCATCGCGGATTCGTTGCCACCAGTCGCGCTGGTCAAGGTACCAGTCGACGGTCGCTTCCAGCCCGCTTTCGAATTCATGGGCCGGCTGCCAGCCCAGTTCGTCGCGGATGCGGGAAGCATCTATGGCATAGCGCCGGTCATGCCCGGGGCGGTCAGTGACGAACCGGATCAACTCCCGGCGCGGGTGCCCGGCCGGGACCTTGCGATCGAGCAGATCGCACAGCGTCTCGACCACATCGAGATTGTTGCGCTCGGCATTGCCGCCGATATTGTAGGTACGACCGGGCCGACCGGCCTCCAGTACGCGCAACAGCGCACGGCAATGATCGGCCACGAACAGCCAGTCACGCCGCTGCCTGCCGTCGCCGTAGACCGGCAGCTCACGACCTTCCAGCGCATTGATCAACATCAGCGGGATCAGCTTCTCGGGAAACTGGCGCGGGCCGTAGTTGTTCGAGCAGTTGGTGATCAGAACCGGCAGCCCAAAGGTCCGGTGCCAGGACCGCGCCAGGTGGTCGGCCGAAGCCTTGCTGGCGGCATACGGCGAGCTGGGCTGGTACGGGTGATCTTCGGTGAACGGCGCGGCATCCGGGGCCAGGTCGCCGTACACCTCGTCGGTGGAGACATGCAGGAACCGGAAGTCCGGATGGCCATCGCTCCAGTACGCCACGGCCGCATCCAGCAGCACCTGGGTGCCCAGAACGTTGGTGCGGATGAACGCCGACGGATCGTCAATCGAGCGGTCGACGTGACTCTCGGCGGCGAAATGCACGATCGCATCGGGCTGGTGTCGTTCCAGCAGCTGGCCCACCAGCGCGGCGTCGCAGATGTCGCCGCGCACGAGCTGGTGGCGCGACCCGTCCAGGCCTTCCAGGGATTCCGGGTTGCCGGCATAGGTCAGCAAGTCGAGATTGACGACCTCGAACCCCGGCTGCCCGAGCACATGATGAATGAAATTGGCGCCGATGAACCCGGCGCCACCGGTGACCAGCAGCTTTGGCATGATCGATACTCTCTTGCTTGAGGATGCTCAGAACGGGATATCGTCGGCCAGGTCTTCGTCCGCCGGGGACGATTGCGAGGACGATGAGGCGGCCGGACGCTGGCCGCCACCGGAACTGGAATCACGTCCGTAATTCTCGTCCATCGGGGCCGAACCGCCGCGGCTGTCGAGCATCTGCATTTCGTTGGCCACGATCTCCGTGGTGTAGCGGTCCTGACCGTCCTGGCCCTGCCACTTGCGGGTCTGCAGCCGGCCTTCAATATAGACCTTGCTGCCCTTCTTCAGGTATTCGCCGGCAATTTCGCCAAGCCGGCCGAACAGCACCACATTGTGCCATTCGGTCTTCTCCTGCTGCTCGCCGGTCTGCTTGTCGCGCCACTGCTCACTGGTCGCGATGCGTATGTTGCACACCGCCGTGTTGGCCGGGGTGTAGCGCACTTCCGGGTCCGCGCCCAGATTGCCGATCAGGATTGCCTTGTTGATTCCGCGTGCCATGGATGAAAGCCGCCGTCATTATTTTGGAGTCCAAAAAGTCTAGCACATGGCCGGATTTTTCCAGCAGCCCGCGAAACCGGCCCGCTGCAACGTATAATCCTGCGGATGAATCACGTCAGTTCGGTGACATCTCCTGCATCCTTGATCGAGGTCATGAGCCTGACCGCGGCCGATCGGCGCGCGATGGATCAACTGATTCGCAGACGCCTGCGCTCGGACATCCTGCTGGTCAACCAGATTGCAGAATACATCATCAATGCCGGGGGCAAGCGTCTGCGCCCGCTGGTGCACCTGCTGGCCGCGCGGGCGACCGGCTACACCGGCACCGCCCATGTTCAGCTTGCCGCGGTGATCGAGTTCATTCACACCGCAACCCTGCTGCATGACGACGTCGTAGACGAGTCGGATCGGCGGCGAGGACGGCAAACGGCCAACCGCGTGTGGGGCAACGCGCCATCGGTGCTGGTCGGGGATTTTCTGTACTCGCGCAGCTTCCAGCTGATGGTCGAACTGGAATCGAACCGGGTCATGCACATCCTGGCCGATACCACCAACACCATTGCCGCCGGCGAAGTGCTGCAGCTCATGCAGCTTGGCGATGTTGATCTTGACCAGGCCGGTTACCTGCGCGTGATCGGCGACAAGACCGCCTGCCTGTTCGCGGCCGCAGCCCAACTCGGCGCGGTGCTGACCGGGGCCGGCGAAGAGACCGAACAAGCGCTGGCCGACTACGGCTTTGCGCTGGGCCAGGCATTCCAGATCGCCGATGACCTGCTGGACTACTCGGGCAACAACGACTCGCTGGGCAAGAACCTGGGCGACGATCTGAGCGAAGGCAAGGTGACGTTGCCGCTGATCCTGGCACTGCGCGCGGCCAGTGCCGCCGACCGCGAATTCCTGGCCGACTGCATCCGGGCCGGCGGCACCCGGCAGCTGGACCGCGTGCGCCAGATTCTCGACCACACCGGCGCCCTGGACCAGGCCATGGAAATGGCCGTCGAGTATTCCGAGCGCGCCTGCACCCGGCTGGCCGATCTGCCGCCGAGCCCGGAGCGCGACGCGCTCGAACTGCTGGCCCGGTTTGCCGTCGATCGAAGCCTGTAGCAACACCTGCCGCCGACCTGCGGGAAATGACTGGCAGGTTCGGTCCACGAGTGAACCTCCATGGCCTTGTGATGGTGGCTTCGTTCACTGGCGAAGCCGCCATTGCGGCAAAAGCATGTTTATCCACAGATGAACACGGATGGACACAGATTGAAATCTTCCGATTGCGCTGGTGGTGGGGCGATCTGGGAGGCTGACAGGAAGTGGCATTGCCTGCTGGCGAGCCGTGAGTCGGATCGGCCCTGTCGACAAGGCACGTTCACCGGGCAGTTGGGTCGCAATGAAGTGACTTGCCGGTACGGTGGGTCCGAGGCCCTTGTACAACTTGGTGGGTCGGATGGGTGCGGAAGGTAGCTGCCAGCTTCCGCGACCCACGACTCGCCACCAGGCAACACCACTCCCCGCTGAAAGCTTGGTGCCACAGCCCTTACCCGACATCGCCGTACAGTTTTGATCCGGCCGGATCAGGCTTCAGGCGCAGACTGCGCACGCTTGGGCCTGGCCGATTTTGCCTTTTCTATTTACCATTTACTATTTACCATTTACGAAAGCCCGATACACTCTGCCGCGATCTAACGGCGCCTTCGCCAGTGAACGGAGTCACCATCAGAAAACCATCCGTATTCATCCGTGGCCAAACACGGCTTTGAAGCCACCAGCCCAGCCGACCCGGCCGGTCACCCCTTGAGCCGCGCCACGGCCTCGATGAAACACTTCCCGCGCTGCTCGAAGTCGCGATAGTGCGGAAAGCTGGGCGCACCCGGTGACAGCAGCACCGGGACGCAGCCGCCGGCCAGTTCATGTGCCCGGCGCACCGCCTGTTCCATGTCAGGCGCATCGCGCAGATGATCCGGGGCCACGGCACCGGCCTCATCCAGCAGCCGGCCGACTGCCGGGCCGTTGTCGGGCAGCGTGACCAGCCCGGCCAGCGGACGGCCGGCACAGTATTCGGCCACCTGGTGCCAGTCGGCATCCCGCTCCAGGCCGCCGCAGATCAGTACCGGCGAGACCGGCAAGGCTTCCAGCGCCGCCAGTGTGGCGTACGGGGTGGTGGCAATCGAATCGTTGAGCCAGCCACCGCTGCCGGGGCCGGAAACCCTCTGCAGGCGATGCGGCAACGGTCGAAAAGACGACAGCGAATCCAGCGCCTGCAGGCAGGAACCGTGCACCGACTCGACCACCGCCAGGGCCAGCGCCAGGTTGTCGAGATTGTGACGCCCCGGCAGTGGCGAGGCCGCGGCCGGGACCAGCCGCTTGCCGGCACGCCAGATGCCGTCGCGATCGGCACGGAATACGCCATTCCCGTTGATTTCAACCACCGCCGGGGCGTCCAGCACGGCCGCGCGCAGCACCGGATCGGCCCCGTTGATCCACACCGGGTTGCCGGCAGTAAGCTCCAGCAGTCTCAGCTTGGCCCGGTAATAATTCCGGCTATCACCACGGGAATCGCCATGCCAATCCTGATGCTCCGGGAACAGGCGGGTGATCACGCCGATGGTCGCATGACCGACCAGGTCGGCGAGCTGGTAGCTTGACAGCTCGACCACGTACCAGTCATGCTCGCGGGCTGGCAGATCAAGCAGCGGCAGGCCGATATTGCCTGCCAGCGCGACGCGGCGACCGGTCGCCGACAGCAGGTGAGCGATCAGCGAAGCGGTAGTGCTCTTGCCCTTGCTGCCGGTCACGGCGATGACCCGTGCGGTCGGGTTCTCGCCGAACCAGAGCGAAGAGATGCAGGTCACCGGAATGCCGGCCTGACGCCAGTCCTGCAATTGCGGGTGATCCACCGGAAAGCCGGGCGAACGCAGGACCCGGTCGGGCGTTTCGCGAATCCCGGCAAGCGCGCCGGAACGGACCGGCCAGCGCCGCGGTGGCGGGTCGGGTGGCCGGTCGCAGAACACCTCCACGTCGGCTTCGGGAAAACGCTGCTGCAAGGCTGTTTCCAGCGCGCGCCCCTCGCGCCCGAAACCGAGCACAAGGCTGCGCCCGCTGTTCAGATCACTCAGGCGCACGCGCGAAACCGCTCCGGCACCCGGTCCGGACCTGCCGGCGACATCAGGTCCCGCAGTTGCCGCTGGTCCAGCGGCTCGAATGCCTGCCGCAGCCGGGC